>Ga0209417_1000070_pt1 | contig 281600 bp, 247 predicted proteins | sample RifGroF2_FD_184002 | JGI IMG/M metagenome (GOLD analysis project Ga0209417, IMG submission 184002) | Groundwater microbial communities from Rifle, Colorado, USA - Groundwater F2 (SPAdes) (version 2) | ecosystem: Environmental > Aquatic > Deep subsurface > Groundwater | place: Rifle, Colorado... | reverse complement strand
GCCTTATTTATGACTAAATTCCTATTAATAAAAAAACCTAAACAAAAGACTATAAGCTAAAATATAAATACGCTAAAAATAACAACATAAAAAAACCGTCTCAGATTATCTTTTGAGACGGCTTCTTTTTTTAATTAATATTTGCGTAATAAGAATTGGTTTTAAATAAGAATCATTAATTGAGATTTTTTAACTTTGGTACTAATTCTAAAATGACATAAATGTCTGGCAAAAATTCAAATATTCATCCGGTTTTTGATAAAATTCTAAAACGGGATGATAAAGAAAGAATGCTTAATCAGCATTCTGTAGTGGTTTGGTTTACAGGTCTTTCAGGAAGTGGTAAGTCAACTATTGCAAAAGTTCTTGAACAAGAATTACATAAAAAAGGTTATATTTCTAAGGTTTTGGATGGTGATAATGTTCGCACCGGAATAAACAGTAACTTAGGATTTTCGGATTCGGATAGGAAAGAAAATATTAGAAGAATTGCTGAAGTTTCAAAACTATTTATGGATTGCGGAATAATATTAATAAATTGTTTTATTTCACCAACTAATATTATTAGAAACCAGGTTAAGGAAATAGTAGGCAAAGAGAATTATTTTGAGATTTTTGTAAATACATCACTTGAAACTTGTGAGAAAAGAGATACTAAGGGAATATATGCAAAAGCGCGTAAAGGACTAATTAAGGATTTTACTGGTATTTCTGCTCCATATGAGGTACCTGATAATCCGGATATTGAAATTAAAACAGAAGAATTATCAATTAATAATGCAGTTGAAGTCATATTAAAAAAGCTTTTGCCTCGAATCGAGTATAAAAATGTTTAATTTTGCACATTCGTAATATAAATCACTAATAAATGAACCAGTATAAAATAAACCATTTAAGAGAACTTGAGGCAGAGTCTATTTTTGTTATCAGAGAGGTTGTGGCACAGTTTGAGAATCCATGTATGCTGTTTTCTGGTGGTAAAGATTCAATTGTAATGTTTCATTTGGCTCGAAAAGCTTTTTGGCCAGCACGTGTGCCTTTCCCATTAATGCATATTGATACTGGTCATAACTTTAAAGAAACACTCGATTATAGAGATAAATTAATGACTGATACTGGTACTAAACTAGTTATTAGATATGTTCAGGACTCAATCAATGATGGAAAAGCTATTGATGAAATTGGTGTAAATTCAAGCCGGAATAAACTCCAAACTGTTACTTTACTTGATGCAATTGAAGAAATGAAATTTGATTGTGCAATGGGGGGAGGTCGCCGAGATGAGGAGAAAGCACGGGCAAAGGAACGTTTCTTTTCGCATCGTGATATTTTTGGACAATGGGATCCTAAAAATCAACGTCCCGAATTATGGAATATCTTTAATGGCCGTAAAAATATGGGGGAGCATTTTAGAGTTTTTCCTATTAGCAACTGGACAGAAATGGATGTTTGGCAATATATTTTACTCGAGAAAATTCCAATTCCGAGTCTTTACTTTTCTCACGAACGAGAAGTTGTTAATCGTGATGGGACAATACTCGCTGCTGGCGAATATGTACCATTAAAAGATAGTGAAGTGCCCGAGAAGAAGATTATCCGGTTTAGAACTATTGGTGATATGACTTGTACAGGTGCAGTATTCTCAAAAGCTTCAACAGTTGAAGAAATTATTGAAGAAGTAGCTGCTACCAGAGTAACTGAAAGAGGAAGCCGATACGACGATAAACGTTCAGAAGCAGCAATGGAAGACAGAAAGAAAGAAGGTTATTTTTAATCGAATAAGTGAGCTAAGGTGTAAAGTGAACTAAAGAAAATTAAAGTAAGCTAAAATAACTTTAGGCATTTTAGGCACTTATAACTTTAGGCACTGATAAATAATATAAAAATTTAATAATTAATTTTAAATGTCATCAGAATATAACAGAGGTTATTTAGATATGGAACTTTTACGATTTACGACTGCAGGTAGTGTCGATGATGGTAAAAGTACTCTTATAGGCAGATTATTATACGATAGTAAAGCAATATTCGAAGATCAGCTCGAATCAATTGAAAGAGCCAGTATTAAAAAAGGCGAAGAGGGCATTAATCTTGCTTTACTAACAGATGGGTTACGTGCAGAAAGAGAGCAGGGCATCACGATAGATGTTGCTTATCGATATTTTGCTACACCAAAACGAAAATTTATTATTGCTGATACTCCCGGACATATTCAATATACTCGTAATATGGTTACAGGTGCTTCAACAGCAAATGTGGCTATTATTTTGGTTGATGCACGAAATGGTGTAATCGAACAAACTATGCGTCATGCATTTATTGCTTCTTTGCTTCAGATACCACATATTATTGTTTGTGTAAACAAGATGGATTTGGTTGATTTTTCTGAAGAAATCTTCGAAGGCATTAAATCAGAATTCGATAAAATATCTACAAAACTGGATGTTCATGATATTCGGTTTATTCCTATTAGTGCAAAGCTTGGCGATAATGTGGTCGACCGATCAGAAAAAATGGATTGGTACGAAGGACCAACTTTAATGTATTTGCTCGAAAATATATATATAGCAAGCGATATTAATCATACAGATGCCCGTTTTCCAGTTCAGTATGTTATTCGCCCCATGCGTGATGAATTTCATGACTACAGAGGATATGCAGGACGCATGGCAGGTGGAATTTTCAGAAAAGGTGATAAAGTAAAAATTCTTCCTTCTGGTTTAACATCTTACATTAAATCAATTGATATTTTCGAAGGAAGTATTGAAGAGGTATTCGCCCCACAATCGATAACAATTACTCTTGACGATGATATTGATATTAGTCGTGGCGATATGTTAGTTAAGGAAGATAGTATGCCGATTATAAGTCAGGATATCGATATGATGATATGCTGGTTTAATGAAAAACCATTAATACTTGGAGGTAAGTATATTATGAGGCATACTACAAGTGATCTGCGTTGTGTTATTCGTGAGGTTAAATATAAGCTTAATGTTAGTACCCTCGAAAGTAATGAGTTAGAAAAGAGAATAGGTTTAAACGATATTGCACGTATTACAGTAAAAACTACAAAACCAATATTTTACGATAGTTACGTTAAAAACAGAAACACAGGAAGTATTATTTTGATTGAAGAAGGTACAAATGAAACAGTTGCTGCAGGGATGATAATTTAGTATTTGGTAAATAATCAATTCTTATGTAAATAAGACTTAATCGCAAGCTTGATTATTTCATCGTGATCAAATGCAAGTGGTGGAAGAGAATCAATGTTGTACCATTTAGCTTCGGCAGCATCTGAGTTAGCAATGGCCATACTTTTTTCAGATTCGGGTAAAAAACCATAATATACAACTGAAACAGTTCTGCCACGAGGATCTCGGCCGATTTTCCCAAAAGCTCTGAATTGTTCCAGTTTGATATTCGTAATTGATGTTTCTTCTTCCAATTCGCGATACGCTGCTGAATCGAGTTCTTCGTCTATATCAACAAATCCTCCAGGTAAGGCCCATTTGTCTTTATAAGGGTCGAATTTTCTTTTTATGAGCAAAATTTCTGAGTTAATTTTACTTGAAGTAAAAACAATTATATCGGCGCATACTGCAGGACGAGGATATTCGTAAGTGAAAGACATGTTTATTTATCTTTATTGTTTTGGTTCTCCTGTCGTCGTTTATCCATAATATAAATGACAATAATTACTGAAATGATAAAAACAAGAATATATAGTTTAGCCATAATTTAAGATTTTACACGTTTGATGATTCTTAATTTGTGGGTGTATTTTTTTAATTCTTTATTGTAAAGGCCTTGATGGTCAATGCTATCTATTCTAACTTTGCCAGAGGCATGAATAATTTTATTTTTCGATAAAAGAATTCCGGTATGAATAATATTTCCTTCCTCATTATCGAAATAAACCAGGTCTCCAGGTAAGATTTCATCAAGAAACTCTATTGTTGTTCCCAAGGCAGCTTGTTTTGCGGAATCGCGCGGTAGCATTATTCCTACAACTTTATAAACTAGCTGTACAAATCCAGAACAATCAACCCCAAAAGGATTTTTACCACCCCATAAATAAGGCGCATTTATCCAATATTTTGCATATTCATGAGCTGCTAAGTCTTCGTTCTTAGTGTAATTGTTTAATTTATAGTTTGTTGTATTGATATTGAAATTTCCTGTTTTATTATTAAAACAGGGAAGAGAACTTCCGAAGGGTATAATTAACGACTCATTTGTTTCGGATTTTATGATTTCTGTAAATAAATTCTTTGTTGTTTCTGATGGTTGCTTCTGCATTTCTTTTGAGAAATCATCGGTAAGCAATGTTATTGTTTTGCTATCAATCCATCCAATATAACCATCGTTTAGTAGTTCAACCTGCGACCAGTTGTTTTTTTCATTAATAATTTTAAAAATTTCACCAAAAAGAACCTGAGTAACCATTTCGCATTTTTCCGATGGCTCGATTCTTACTGGTATAACCGCAATTTCGCTAATTCCGAATAAATCCATAATACAATTAAATGTTTTATAAAAATAGCAAATCATTTTAAAACGACTATGATTTTAAGTAAAAACCTTTTCTAATTATAGATGTTATATATATTATAGACATATAAACTAAGCCTTTCGTCTTGAATAATTTATTTAAATTTATACATTTGTATATATTGCTTATAAAATAGAAAATGAAACACTTTCTTGATTCCATACATGCTTATTACAAAGTTATCTTTAGAGGAATACTGTTTGTTATCTCTGTTGCGGTTATTGTTTTAATATTTCCACGTGAAGGGAAATTTAAATATGAGTTTCAAAAAGGGAAACCATGGATGCATGAGACGCTTATTGCTCCATTTGACTTTCCTATTTATAAAAACGACAAACAAATACAAGCTGAGAAAGATAGTCTTCTGAAATTGTTTAATCCTTATTTTATAATTGATAGTTCTGTTGGCGAAATAGAAAGAGATAGGTTCAATGTATTATATGAGCAAAAAATAAATGAGTTTGTAAATAAGAGTTTTAGAAAGAAAGATGGTAATTCAAAAAAAATCATTTTTGAAAAAAATGCAAATAAATTTAAAGATTTTTCTTTAACATTATTATCTGAAGTATATTCTAAAGGGATTGTTGATATTTCAGAAATAAAAGAAAACTTTAACGAAAATACCCGAATTATAATATTAAAAGATAAGGTTGCCAATAACCATTCTGTAAATGATTTTTATACGCAGAAAACCGCGTATGAATATTCAATAAATCAGGTTGATAAGTATTTAAAAGATAATCAGGTAATAATAAAATACCCCGAATTTTATAAAAGTGTTAATCTGTATGAATTTATCTTACCTAATATTTATTATGATTCGAAAACATCCGATAATGTTAAGGAAACTATGCTCAGAAATTTATCCAATTCAAAAGGAATGGTGCAGGAAGGTGAAAGGATAATATCTCAGGGCGATGTCATTGACAATAGAGTGTATCGTATATTAGAATCATTAAAGCATGATTTTGAATCGAAACTAGGATCTTCATTTCATTTTCAGATTATTCTTCTTGGTCAGATTATTTTTGTGGTTGCTTGTTTTACTGTTCTCTTTCTGTTTTTATTAAATTTTAGAAAAGATATACTTGAGAATAGCTTAAAAACAATGTTTATTCTGATGGTTGTACTTTTAATTGTATCAATTGCCAGTATTGCTTTACGAATAAGTACAAATAGTATTTATATTGTACCTTTTGCCCTTGTACCAATAATTATAAGAACTTTTTACGATTCTCGACTAGCTCTTTTTATCCATATTATTACTGTGCTTCTAGTAGGTTTTTTTGCACCAAATGGTTTCGAATTTGTGTTTTTGAATTTTATTGCTGGTATTGTTGCTATTTTTAGTCTTACAAACCTTTATCGACGTGGTAAGTTATTCTTGTCTTCTGCCTTGGTTATTTTTACATATAGTTTTGTTTATTTCGGAATGGCAATAACCCAAGAGGGAAATTTTGCTAATATTGAATGGCAGAATTTTTTGTTTTTTGCATTAAATGGTGGTTTGGTTTTGTCATCTTACCCCCTAATCTATATTTTCGAGAAGACATTTGGATTTCTTTCTGATGTAACATTAATGGAGCTTTCAGATACTAATCAGAAATTGCTACGAGAATTGGCAGAAAAAGCCCCTGGAACATTCCAGCATTCTATGCAAGTAGCTAATCTTGCCGAAGAGGCTGTAATAAAGGTTGGAGGGAATCCATTGTTAGTAAGAACAGGTGCTTTGTATCATGATATTGGTAAACTATCTGATCCAATCTATTTTATCGAAAATCAACGTTCTGGATTTAATCCTCATGATATGCATGAGTTTGATGAAAGTGCCGATATTATTATTAATCATGTGAATGAAGGTGTTGAGTTAGCAAGAAAATATAAAATTCCCGATAAACTGGTTGATTTTATTAAAACGCATCACGGTACTGGTAAGGTTCAATATTTTTATCGTTCTTATATTAAGAAGTTTCCAAACAAAGATGTTGATATAAGCAAATTCTCATATCCAGGCCCTAAGCCAAACTCAAAAGAAACTGCTGTTTTAATGATGGCCGATTCTGTTGAAGCTGCCTCACGAAGTATGTCAGATTATACCAATAATACAATTGATAGTTTAGTGGAATCTATTATTAATGATCAGATTAGCGATGGACAATTTGATAACTCAGATATTACATTTAAAGATATTGCAAACATAAAGGCTATTTTTAAGGACAAAATTGCTAATATTTACCATGCAAGAATAAAATATCCGGAGAAAGCAAGTCAATAGTGTTTAGAAATATTTGTACGTGTTTAGCAATGAAAAGCGAAAACTTCAGATCTTTTTACTTGTATACTGCCTACGGCAGTCAAGCTTGAATCTTTCTTACCACCTTAAATCAATTTTCTCAACATTTGGATAATTGATTTCATTAAAAACAAAATATTCATCCCCGATCTTTAGATTTGTTTTAAATGCAGATACAATAATTGAATAACTAGATCCATCTTTACCAAAAATAGTAGCTGATTTAAGCTGATAAGTATTGGTATTAACCTGCAGTCGTATTCGGGAATAATCCTTTTCTAAATCAAATGGATAAAGATCTATAATTGCAAAAGACGAACCTCCTTCAGATGATTGTGAAATCAATTGATATTTATAATCCTTTTCGTACAAGGTAAATATTTGCTTAGGATTGCTTAAGATATCAGTATCATCAGTATCTGGTTCAGATATATTTACTTCGTTCGATTCAACTATATAACTATACAATGTTTTGCCATCGTAGAACGACTCGATACCCATAAAATCGAGCTTATATTTATCGTTTTGCAACACAATGGTACCTAGTGAGGAATTCTTGTAATCATCTTTTAAATTGATGTAATCGATCTTAAATTCAATTTGGATATTTTTAAAGGATTTTGTTTTTGCTGAGAGCTTATCCAATATTTTTTTTGCTTCAGGATCTTGCTGCGCGAAAAGACTTGCTGTAGTAAATAATACTAATAAAAAGGCGAAATATTTTTTCATCAATAAATAATTAATTATGTTCAGCAAAGTCTTTCAAATATTGTTCCAAACTGAATTCGTCGGCAAAAAGCACCTGACGAGCTTTGCTTCCTTCAAACGGACCTACAATATTTGCTGCTTCGAGTTGGTCAATAATTCTGCCTGCTCTATTATATCCAATGGAAAATTTGCGCTGTATAAGTGAAGTTGATCCCTGTTGATGACGAACCACCAATCGGGCAGCATCATCAAATAAAGTATCTCGTTTCGAAAGATCAACATCGTTAATTTCATCTGCTCCCTCTGGAGTAAATTCTGGTAAATGAAATGCTGTTGGGTATCCACGTTGATTTCCAATAAAATCTACAATCTTATCCAGTTCGGGGGTATCTATAAAAGCACATTGTAGTCTTACAAGATCGCTACCAGATGTGATAAGCATATCACCACGACCAATTAGTTGATTTGCCCCGGGACTATCTAAAATGGTACGTGAGTCTATCATGGATGAAACACGGAATGCCAATCGGGCAGGGAAGTTTGCTTTAATAGTACCTGTAATAATATTTGTTGATGGACGTTGTGTTGCAATCACCAAGTGAATTCCAATTGCGCGAGCTAGCTGGGCAAGTCTTGTTAGAGGACTTTCAATTTCCCTGCCTGCAGTCATTATTAAATCCGCAAATTCATCAACAATAACAACAATATATGGTAAATAACGATGTCCTAATTCAGGATTTAACCTTCGAGCGATAAACTTTGCATTATATTCTTTTATATTTCTAACACTGGCAAGTTTTAAAAGATCGTATCGTTGATCCATTTCCAAACACAACGAATTAAGTGTATAAACTACTTTTTGGGTGTCGGTTATAATAGATTCTTCTGAGTCTGGTAGTTTAGCCAAAAAATGACGTTCGATCTTCGCATAAAGTGTTAATTCCACTTTCTTTGGATCAATCATTACAAATTTTAATTGAGAAGGATGCTTTTTATATAGTAATGATGCAATAATTGCATTTAGTCCAACCGATTTACCCTGACCAGTAGCTCCAGCAACAAGCAGGTGTGGCATTTTTGCCAAATCAAATACGAATGTTTCGTTTGAAATAGTTTTACCCAACCCAATTGCCAGATCATATTTTGTTTCGGCAAAGGTTTTAGATGAAATAATTGATCGCATTGAAACAATCTCAGGGTTAAGATTCGGAACTTCAATACCAATCGTTCCTCTGCCAGGTATTGGAGCGATTATCCTTATTCCGAGTGCAGATAAACTTAATGCAATATCGTCTTCGAGGTTTTTAATTTTAGATATTCGAACGCCTGGCGCAGGTATTATCTCGTAAAGTGTAACTGTAGGGCCGACAGTTGCTTTTATTTTGTCGATTTGTATTTTGTAATTAGCAAGTGTTTCAACAATTTTATCCTTGTTGGCAATAATTTCGTCCTTATTTATCTGCCCGTCAGAGTTTTTACTATAATCATCAAGTAAATCGATTGTTGGAAGTTTATATTGCGATAGCTCTAAAGTAGGGTCATAATCTTTTAACTCATAGGTAATGTTTCCTGCGGTATCATCAATATTCAAATTATCTTCAATTGTCAGCTCAATATTATTGTCTTCGGTAAGGGTAATATTAACATCAGGGGTTGAAGGTGGAGTTTTATGGGTAGTTATCAATAGTTTTTCATCAATAACTTCGTCTTCAAAGTCTTCTTTGCTTTCAACAGGGAGTTTGAATTTAGGTTCGTCATCCATGTTTTTTTCTGCAACATTTTCAGCAACCGGCTCTGATTCATTAGTCTTTGGCGATAACAACTTTTCAATAAACTTTTTTATCCATTCCAGTGCTTTGTTGGAGGTAAAAATCGCAAATGTTATAAGTAGAACAAATAACAGAAAAGCATTACCAACTTTTCCAATTAATGCATTTAACCATTGGGAAATAAAATATCCATGTCCACCGCCTAATCCGCTTCCCAGAAATCCATTTGTGGTGCCAAATGCAAATCCAAACACAACTGAAAAGAGTATTGTGCCAATTAGCATTAATTTAATAGTCTTACGAAGCGGATAAAGCCTGAAATTAAGAAATCGTAATCCAATAACAAGTAAAATGAATGGAACACTAAAAGAAGAAATTCCAAACCATTTATTAATAAAAAGATTGGATATCCAAGCACCCACTTTTCCAGTCCAGTTTTCAACAACAATGTCAGCATTTGAAAATACATTTAAGAATTCAAAGCTCTGATCTGCCTTCCATGTAAACAAATAAGAAATAAACGCGAGTGTTAAAAACGCAGAAAGGAATATAGTGAAAATACCAAAAATGATTTTTAATCGCTCATCCGAAAAAAAAGATTTCTTTTTTCCTTTTGGTTGATTTTGTTCTTTTTTTGCCATTGAAATACCTGACTAAATTATGTTAAAATAAAATTAATTCTACAGCAAAGTAAAATAAATAAAAGCAAATATAAATGTATTTTTAAGCAATCATGCAGGTATGGAAGTCTTTATTTTTTAAGCAATGATAAAATCTCTTCCATTGTTTTTCGGTTAATTGGAATATAACCTTCAGGGATTTTAAATTCATCAGATTCAATCTTCGATTCTACAATTTTTGTTGCAGTTAATTTCATATTCATATTATACATCTTAACCTGAAATTCGAGTAAAACTCCTTCGAGAGATCTATATGGAGTATGTGCATTTGGATTATGAATAATAATATCATTTGTATAATAAATATAGAATGGTTCTGTTTTACCGTCGGGTATTGTAACCAATGCTTTGGTGCAATTTAAACCAGCAATATTCTTTACTTCAGTGAGTGGTTCTATTTTTATTTCAGGCACATCCTCAAAAAATAAGGATGAGCTATTAATTACCTCACTATATTTATATTTTTTATTTAAAACCCTTACCAGTGTAATGTTTTTTTTCTCTTTTGAATTTTGAATATGAGTAAAGCTTACAATACCTGATAAACTTTCAATTTTATTTAATGTATTATTGTTTTTAAATTTAACAGTCATTTTTTTTGGAAGTAGCCCAACAATAAAGCGATCAAGTGTGTCATCTAAATATTCAATGCTATAATCGATATACCCTTCTTTAATTCGGTCTTTAAATTCGATTTTTTTACAAGAAAATAACAGAATGATAATCAGGGTGATAATTATTGAAGTAGTAATTCTCATAGCAGGTTTTTAAGGGTTTCGAAACATTTAATCGTAAAATGTGAACTAATTTAAAGAATATTGGAATAAAAACAAAGCGCCAAAAAATTATTAATCAATAATCTTGAATAATTTTGACGAAAAAGAAAAATATGCTATTAATCATATCAGGAATTTCTTTAAACACAAAATGATACTTGCCAATTTGATTAAATTTTTTATAGATTTGTAGTCTTAAAAATGTAATAATATAGATTGATGAAAATGAACAAATTAGCCGTAGTTGCATTAGGAGGCAATGCCTTATTACGTGGTGACCAGGTAGGAACGATTGATGAACAAGAACAGAATACATTTGATACACTTGAAAATTTAGTGTACCTGATTAAAGAGGGTTATGATATTGTTATTGGACATGGTAATGGACCACAGGTCGGAAATATTTTAATGAGAAACGATGCAGGTGAACACATGTACAATATACCACAAATGCCACTTGATATTTGTGTGGCAGATTCGCAAGGTGGAATAGGATATATGATTGAACGTATGCTACGTAATGTATTAAAAAAACATAACATACAGAAAGAAGTAGTAACACTTGTTACTTGTGTTGTGGTTGATAAGAACGATCCTGCATTCGCAGATCCACAAAAACGTGTTGGTAAAATCTATACTCGCGAGGAAGCTGATAAATTAATTGCTGATAAAGGATGGATTTTCAAAGAAGAAGTAAAAGCTCAAGGTGGATTCAGAAGAGTTGTACCTTCTCCAAAACCTATTAGTATAATGAACGAGAGCGTGGTTGAATCATTGGCTCGTCAGGGAAATATTGTAATTACTGTTGGTGGTGGCGGTGTTCCTGTTTATATTGATGAAGAAAATCGTATTCGCCCTTCTGAAGCCGTTATTGATAAAGATTTAGCTTCTTCGTTATTAGCAGCAAGAATAAAAGCTGATGAATTCTATATTTTAACTGATGTACCTTATGTATATATAAACTATAAGAAACCTAACGAAGAAATTAAAGAATTCTTGAATAAGGCAGATGTTGATAAATATATGGCTGAAGGTCAGTTTGCACAAGGTAGTATGGCTCCAAAAATTAAAGCTTGTCTGCAATTTATTGAACAAGGTGGAAAGAAAAGTGTAATTACTGAAGCTACAAAGCTTGAAGATAAAAAGTATGGTACAAAAATTACAATGGAGTACGAAGATTAATAAATAATCATACAGAAAGAAACAATAATAATTAAAACATACAATTATGGCATTTAACTTAAGAAATAGAAACTTTTTAAAAGAACTTGATTTTACTAAAGAAGAATTAGTATTTCTTTTAAACTTATCAAAAGATTTAAAAAAAGCTAAGTATTCTGGTACTGAGCAACAAAGATTAAAAGGAAAAAATATTGCATTGATTTTCGAAAAATCTTCTACTCGTACTCGTTGTGCTTTTGAAGTTGCCGCTCACGATCAGGGAGCTCACGTTACTTATTTGGAACCAACCGGAAGCCAGTTAGGACATAAAGAAACTGTTAAAGATACTGCTCGCGTTCTTGGTAGAATGTACGATGGTATTGAGTATCGTGGATTCGGACAAACAATTGTTGAGGAATTAGGTCAATATGCTGGAGTTCCTGTATGGAATGGTTTAACAAACGAATGGCATCCAACTCAAATGTTGGCTGATGTGCTTACTATGATGGAACATTCTGACAGTCCTCTTGAAAAAATTTCTTATGCATATTTAGGCGATGCTCGTTTTAATATGGGACGCTCTTTATTAGTAATTGGTGCCATCTTGGGTATGGATGTTCGTATTGGTGCTCCTAAAGCATTATGGCCCGATGCAGACTTAATTAAAGATTGTAATAATATTGCGAAAACATCAGGTGCTAGAATTACTATTACCGAAAATGCTGAAGAAGCAGTAAAAGGGGCAGAGTATGTTCATACCGATGTTTGGGTTTCAATGGGCGAACCTAAAGAAGTTTGGGCAGAAAGAATTAGTCTTTTAAAACCTTATCAAATTAACAGTGAAATTATGAAGAAAAGTGGAAATGCAAATGTAAAATTCATGCATTGTCTTCCTGCTTTCCATAATGCCGATACAAAAGTTGGTAAACAGGTATCTGAAGATTTTGGTTTGAAAAATGGTATTGAGGTAACTGAAGAGGTTTTTGAAAGTTCAAACTCGTTGGTATTTGATCAGGCTGAAAACAGACTACATACAATTAAAGCTGTTATGGTTGCTACATTAGGAGCATAATATCTGTATTTTAATAATTTAAGAGGCTTTTTTAGCCTCTTTTTTTGTCCTTAATTTTGATATAATCATCTATTAAGATTGCATTTTACAGGATAGATAGAAGGAGATCTTCTTCTTTGTGTTGCAAATAGGAGCTTTTATGTTGTTTGTTGATAAAAAATGCAGCAATTATCAATAATTCATTATTTAGTCAAGCGAATAGTGCTATTTTTATTGTTTAATTTAAATAACCATAAAAAAATGATGAAAAAAATTACAAAAATTTTGATTTTAATTGTCTTTGTTGCATTTGCAACAGAGTCTTTTGCTCAAAAGTTTGGATTAAAAGCAGGGTTGAACTTTGCAAATATGTTAAACAAAAATGATTATATAACCGCAAGTGATGAATACGAATCAAAAACAGGTTTTCAGGTTGGGCCAATTGTTGAGTTTCGGTTAACGAATTTATTATCGTTAGAAACTGGCGTATTATTTTCAACAAAAGGTTTTAAAACAGAAGATTCTGGAAAATTGTATGGTGTAAATTGGGAAACATTATCAAGCTATAATCTAAATTATTTGGATATTCCTGTTTACTTAAGGGTTGGATACAATATTGGTTCGGTTAGAGTATTCGGAAATATCGGTCCTTATATTGGAATAGCATTGTCTGGGAAAGAAAAAATAGAGCGTACTGTTGATGTTGCCACAGAAATAGATGAATATAAAATACAAATTGGCAGCGAAAAAGGAGAGGATAATATTAAACGTACCGATTTTGGCTTAAATATTGGTATTTCAGCTGCTCTTAAAGAGTATGAAATTGGGTTAAATTATGGCTTGGGCCTTGCAAATCTATCTCCTTCAACTGATAATGGAACAGAATTTAAAAACAGGGTTTTTAGTATAACCTTCGCATATAAGCTTAGCAGATAAACTTTGTTAAATATTTGATAAAAGGCCTTCTTTTACTGGAAAAAGAAGGCCTTTTTTTATTCAAAAATCCCAAGTGGATCAACAAATTTATTCATTACATTGCTTTTACCTGAATGCGCTGCTTTCGAAGTTATGGTCATAACGGGAGCATCAGAAAGATTAATAATCTGATGTGCAAATGCTCCAATATATGTATCGAAACCATAGTTCTCCTTATGTGTCATTATTATAATTAAATCAGCATTTTCTTTATTCGAGAATTCCAGAATATCCTGATAAGCATACGTATTTTGTTTTTTTATCAGGCTTACTTTAAATGGAACCTGTAAATCCTTGAGTTTCGATTTTAAGTGTTGTGCTTTTGCTTTAATTCTTAAGTTGCTTGTACCTCGTCCTTTAAATAATACTGAAACAAAGTGTAAATGAGCATTGCTAAGTTTGTGAAATTCAATTGCAGAATTTAACTGAAGTTCAGTATTGTCTGATAAATCAATTGGTACAATAATATTCTGTATTTTTTCTACTATTTTATTCTTAATTGTAATAACCGGACATTTTGATTCGGTTACAATGTGCGTTACTGTAGATCCAAGTATTTTGCTTTCATTCTCATCTTTGTGTTTGTCGTATAAAACAATAAAAATGGCGTTTATTGATTCAGCATACTTGAGGATTTGTTCGTGTCTTCGACCAAAAAGCACTACCGTTTCAAAACTAACTCCTGTGTGTTTTTCAGTTATATTTTTAATATTTTGCAATGCCATTTCATTTAACTTATCTCGTAATTCTTTATTGATGATAATGTTATTCCACCAATCATTGAATTCGATTACATTAACCAAATGAATCTTGCTTTGGGTTTGTTTAGATAATAAAATAGCTTCAGTGATAGTATTTTCTGAGTTCCCTGAGAAATCAACAGGTACCACTATGTTATTTTGAATTTCTGTCACGTTTTATGAGGTTTTAGATTATAAAGCTTGAAAAACGATTTCAAATAAATATACGAATAATTTTATAATAATGCTTTTATAAAATGATAAGTCATATAAATAGATGCAGCCAATTTTAAACCAACTCCCAATAAAAAACCAAGAAAAGCACCCAATCCAGCTTTCAATGCATGATCAGATTTAGCTCCATTCATTGATTCTCCAATTATAGCACCTACAAGTGGACCAAGAATTAATCCAATGGGTCCAAGAAAAATCATACCAATAATCATTCCTATAGTTGCACCCCACATTCCGGCTTTTGATCCACCAAATTTTTTGGTTCCCCAAATAGGAACAACATAATCGAGTATAGTTACAATAGTAGCAACAACTGCAGCAGTTATAAGAAAAGCTGTTGAATAATCTGCAAATCTTGTAAAGTGCAGTAAGAGTAATCCCAGAAAGCTTAAAGGAGGACCAGGTAAAATAGGTAAAACACAGCCCAATAATCCGGTAATAATAAAAAGAATAGCTAATACAAGTAAAATATAATCCATTTTAATATAGCATTGTTTTTTTTTAAAGATAAAAATTTAAATCTTTTTTACTGATTTCAATTTATTTATTTCAGTTTTAATATCACAAGTTCCACAATTACAGGCATGTTCACTTTTCTTAAAAAGATTTACAATTCCTATTGATGTATATACCAAAGCTGCAAATACGGCTAATAATGCGATTAATTCTTGTATCATAAGTTTAAAATTTAAAACATATTTCCTATCTGGTTAACGAGAAAAGCAACTATCCAAGCCAGGAATGTAGTATAAAATACTGTAAATAAAGCCCATTTCCAATGGCCTGATTCTTTTTTTATGGCTGCAATCGAAGCAATACATGGAAAGTATAAAAGAATAAACATCATAAATCCAAATGCAACGAGTGGTGTAAATACTTTATTGCCAAATTCATCCGTATCATTCTTTAACCTTTTAGAAAGATTTTCGCCTGATTCATCGTCTTGTGATGCCTGGTAAAGAACACCCATCGTGCTAACTACAATTTCTTTAGCAGCTACACCTGACAGAATGCTTACACTCATCTTCCAGTCAAAACCAAGTGGTCGCATTACAGGTTCAATAAATTTCCCAATTCTACCAATGTATGATTGCGCTTGTTTTTCTGAGTTTTTAGCTAGTATAATACTGTCAATCTGTACTAATTTTAAAGTATTATCAAGGTTTTTGTCTGTTTCAACTTGGGCAATTTTCTCATCAAAGTTTTGAGTATAGCTTACATTTTTAGGATAATATCCTAAAGCCCAGATTATTATTGATGCAACCAGGATTACTCCACCCATTTTTTGAAGATATTGGGCACCCTTGTGCCACATATGTCTAAGTGTATTTCTTAATGTAGGAATACGATATGGCGGAAGTTCCATCACAAAAGGTACTTCGTTCGATTTAAAAATTAATTTCTTAAATAAGATTGCCACTAAGGCTGCAACTAATATACCTATGCTATAGATTCCAAATAATAAAGTTCCAGGATATTTTGGGAAAAAAGCAGATATTATTAAAACATAAACCGGAAGTCTTGCACTACAACTCATAAATGGATTAATAAGCATTGTAAGAATTCTGTTGTGCCTATTTTCTATTGTTCGGGTAGACATGATAGCTGGTACATTGCATCCAAAACCCATTACCAATGGTATAAAAGACCGGCCATGCAATCCAATTTTGTGCATAATCTTGTCCATAATAAAGGCCGTACGAGCCATATAACCTGTATCTTCCATTAACGAAATAAAGAAAAACAAGATTAAAATGTTTGGCAAAAATATTATTACCCCTCCAACCCCTCCAATTATACCATTAATTAGTAAATCTTTAAAAGCACCCTCGGGCATTAAATTTTGCAAAGTGTCACTTAGCATAATTACTAACTGATCTATCCAATCCATTGGATATTGACCAAGAGAAAAGGTTGTTTGGAACATAAACCACATAAAAAAGATGAAAATCGGAAATCCAAGGTATTTATGGGTAAGAAAGAAATCAATTTTATCTGTTTTTTTTCTGCGGGTATGAATATTCCCTTTATATGTTTCTTTTAATGCTCCTGCAATAAAACCATATTTGGCATCTGTAACTATGGTTTCGCTATCCTCTTGAAGTAGTGATTCTATTTTTCTAATCTCTTTTTCGGATGTAGCAAATATTTTTTCATAATTATCTAGTAGCGAGAGAGCTCTTCGTGCAGAACTGTCTTTTTCGAGTAATTTAATGGCATAAAAACGTGACGAAACAGTATCCGTAAATTTCTTATTCTCCCAAATTACATCTTGAATTGCCTTAATTGATTGTTCAACATCTTTACCATAATTAATATGAACATGTCGAACATTTGGATCTTTATCCTCATATACTTCTATTACCTTTTGAAAAAGCTCTTTTATACCAAAACCTTTTGATCCAATTGTTGGAATTATCGGAATACCAATCATTTTACCCAAAGAAGTAAAATCGAACTCATCGCCTTTTTGCTTAAGCTCGTCGTACATATTTAGAGCAATAATTACTTTAATATCCAAATCTATAAGCTGGGATGTTAGATAAAGATTTCGTTCAAGATTCGATGCATCAACAACATTTACAACTACATCGGGCATTTCTTTAAGAATGAATTTACGAACAAATAATTCTTCAGGGGAGTATGCCGAGAGTGAGTAAGTACCGGGTAAATCGGTAATATTAAATGCATAATCATCGAGCTTAAACTGGGCAGTTTTTGAATCGATAGTAACTCCACTATAGTTTCCAACATGCTCTTTTGATCGCGATGCATAATTAAAAACGGTTGTTTTTCCTGAATTTGGATTTCCAACAAGGGCTACTTGAATTTCATTTCCCTTTTTATGAGCTGTTGTTTTTAAAATATCATCGGTAATAACACCATTATAAGATATATAATCCTGTGATAATGCTTCGCCTATGGTTATAACTTCTATAAGAGCCGCTTCGCTACGCCTTAAAGATACATCGTAACCCATAATATGGTATTCTACGGGATCTTTTAAAGGAGCATTCTTTATTACACCAACTTTTTGGCCTTTAATAAATCCCATTTCAGTTATTCGTTTACGGAATGCACCTCGTCCCCGAACCTTTGTAATAATTCCTTCTTCGTTATCTTTTAATTGCGATAATTTCATGTTTTCAGATCATCAATAATCCTTTTCAGGATTCAGGCCAAAAGTAAATCTTTAAAAAAATCTAAACAATACCTAATTGTAGGTATTAATATAACATAATGTTAAACGAATTGTTATATTTTTGATGTTCATTACAAATAAATAAAAAGATTTTTTTAGTACCTATGTGTTTTAAATAACATACAGTATTTATATTCAATAATTTGCATATTTTTTATGGGCGATAACAATCTATACGATAAGCTTAAAGATATACTTAAGAAAACAGGAGGTAAATATGCAATACTTGAGGATCAGGTTGATGTAGACCTTCAGTTAAAGTTTTTCGAAATTTCGAATAGCCTCAGAAAAGATAAAAGAGATATTAAAGATATTATTCAGGATGTAGCATTGCTTTACGATTCTAAAATAGATATTGAACAAAAGAAAAAAATATTAGCTGAGTTATCTGATTCTGATAGTGTAGAGGCTTATCGTGAACTAGAAAAATATGTAAAGCTTACTGATTCTGAATTAAAACAATGGGCATTGCTTGCGTTTCAGCATTGCCGAATTGGATTGGAGTCGAAGCTATTAGACGAACATAAAGTTTTTATATCGACCGGTCTTGGTGGCAAAGACGATAAGTTGAGATATTTTATTGCTTTTAAGAACAAATCAGGATTGGGATTTTCCGAAACACAATGCAAAGTTATTGATAATGAATTTGGGTTTATTTTTAAGAAGAATAATTGCGAGATTGAAGAAATAAAATATTTAGATCAGTATTTAGCTATGATCATAATAATGCCTGTCGATTGCGAGCTTGGTAGAATAGTTGCATCAGCAATAAATGAAGTAAATCTATACGGTGATTTCCTGCAGATCGATTATTTAATTACCAATGTAAAAATGCTCGAAAAAAACGATATTGATTTTTATTTTAATAAGGAAAACAAAAAATGAAAAATGTTGTAAATGTAGCTATACAGGTATTGCCACAATCAGAAACTAAAAAAGCATATGATTTGGTTGATGTTGCAATTGAGGTAATTAAAAATTCTGGATTAAAATACAGAGTTTGTCCATTCGAAACGGTCGTTGAAGGCCCTTATGATAAAATAATGAAAACAATTGAAGAAATGCAGCAAAAGTGTTTTGAAAATGGGGCAGGAGAGTTATTGGTATATCTAAAAATCCAGAATAGGAATAATAGCGATGTGAGCATTGAGGAAAAAATGCACAAATATGACAATTAAAAAAAGAAAAAAGCTGACAGTGAGTCAGCTTTTCTTATTATTATACATCGGTTTTTTCACCCAGGTCATCAAATTCTACGTTTGAAGTATATCCATTATTGTTTTCAACTTCAACGCCGACTTCAGCATGTTCTAAAGGCTCAACATTTACAGCATTTATCTTGATAAAGTCGATAGCTTCGGTAAGATTGGCAATGAATTTCTCAAAATCTTCTTTGTACAAGAAAATTTTGTGTTTCTCAAAGTAATGCTTGCCGTCGCGATTAAATCTCTTTTTACTTTCTGTGATGGTTAGATAATAATCATTTCTTTTTGTAGCTTTTACATCTAGAAAGTAGGTTCTCTTCCCTGCTCTTACAACTTTAGAGAAAATTTCTTCACGTTCATTATTCTCTAACTCTTCATTTTTTTCAAATCCGTCCATCTTAAATTAAATTAGTTGTGTTCAAAATAATCAACTCTCAAAAGTAAAAAAATATTTATTATTTCATCAGAAAATTGATTTTTTTTAAAATAGCATTTATATTTATCTGAATTACAGAATCATTCGGATAATGAAAAAAGAAGACAAATTCTGTCAAATTTGTTATGAAATTCTGTTAAGTGTCCTAAAAATTAGCTTACTTTGCAAGCCTGAAATCGTAATTAAATATTTAAGGAGTTCTTTAAAACATGGTTAGCAGAAGATTACTTCGAATTAAAATTCTTCAAATTTGTTATGCTTATTTTAAGTCTGACACTCAGTCGATAAATCAATCAGAAAAGGAATTATTTTTTAGCATTCAAAAAACATATGATCTCTATCATTATCTTATATTATTAATGATTGATACAGCTCGTTATGCCGATTCAAGAATAGATCTTGCTTCGCAAAAAAGAATGCCCACAAAGGAAGATCTTAATCCAAACAGAAAATTTGTCGAGAATAAATTGCTTCAGCAATTTGATAATAATCTGGCTCTTAAAAAATATCTTGCTAATCAAAAACTAAGCTGGGTAAATTATCCTGAACTTATTAAAGGTTTGTATCTTGAGATTCGTAATTCTGAGTTGTATGCTGCATATATGAGCTCTACAACATCTTCATATACCGAAGATAAAAAATTTATTAGCGATGTTTATTCGCAGATAATAATAAACTTTGAACCTTTATATCAAAATCTCGAAGAGCAAAGTATTTATTGGAATGACGATGTTGATTTTGTTATAAATATGATATTAAAATCATTTCGTTCATTTAAGGCAAATAGCGATGAAGAGGTAGAATTAATGCCTTTATTTAAAAACGATGAAGATATTGATTTTACTAAAAGATTGTTCAGGAAAGTAGTTCTCAATTATAAAGATTACGAGAGTTTAATATCGGGTTTTATTCAGAACTGGGATGTTGAACGAATCGCCTTTCTAGATAATGTTATTATGTGTCTGGCTATTGCCGAATTAACAGAGTTCTCCGACATTCCTACAAAGGTTTCTTTGGATGAATATATTGAAATTGCAAAATTTTATAGTACACAAAAAAGCAATATTTTTATAAATGGTATATTGGATAAGATAGTTGATCATCTTAAGAAAGAAGGAAAAATAGCAAAAACAGGCAGGGGATTAATTGGCGAAATGTAATTATTGCTCAAGTAATAAAAAAATCATTACTTTGTATAGTATTATAAAAAATAGAAAGTGAGATTATTAAATGGTTTTGTAGTGTTGTTATTTGTTTCGGGGATTTTTCTATCATGTACTATTAACTCGAACGAGAATAAATTAAATAATACAGTTAATCATAAAAGTTACAGTGGTATACCCGATATGGAGTTTGATACATTGTTTCATGATTTTGGAGATATTATTGAAGGAGAAAAGGTTGCAGTAACATTTCGGTTTAAAAATACAGGAGATTCTGAATTACTAATTTTAGATGCATTTTCAACTTGCGGTTGTACTGTACCAAATTATAATAAAGAACCTATTTTGCCTGGGAAAGAAGGGAAAATCGAAATATTATTCGATAGTCACAATAGAGCAGGTTTACAAAACAAAGCAATTACATTAAAAATAAATACTCCATTAGGAGAAAAAACACTATGGATAAAGGCAAATGTTAAATCAAATTATAACTAAATTTTAAAAAGATGAATATTTTAAACATTTTATTAATGGGGCAACCAGCCCAAGGTCAAAATCCTTATCAAGGATTTATTATGTTGTTATTAATTGTGGTTGTATTTTATTTCTTTATGATTCGACCACAAATGAAAAGACAAAAAGATTTAAGAAAATTCAGAGAAGCTCTTCAAAAAGGGGATAAAGTGATTACAACAGGAGGTATTTATGGTAGAATCGATAGTATAAAAGATAATTATATTATGGTTGAAGTAGATACTAATGTAAAAATTAAAATTGACAAAAGTGCGATTTTAAAGGACTCAAGTGATATTGAATCAAAATAATGAATATTTACATTTAGGGATTAACTCTCCCTAAACACTTTTAATTCTTAAAATTATTTTGAATACAATAGCTAAAAGAGTTCAAAACTTTTTAAATGAAAGCAGGAAAAAAATAAAACCTGATAGGAGGATTATTGTTTTCCTGTTTTTTGTATTTATCTCTTCACTATTTTGGTTTTTAAATCAGCTTGAAGCCGATTATGAAACAAATATTACATATCCTGTAAGGTTCGATAATTTTCCAAAAAATAAAATTATTGCAGGAGAATTACCCGAAAATTTTACAATTAGGGTTAAAGCCCGTGGCTATAAAATATTAGAATATAAGATTAGTAACACATTATTGCCTTATGTAATAGATGTAAGTCAGCTAACATTGCGATTCCATTCCAGTGGCAATACCTCAACTTTTTTTACTTTAACTCGTTTCTTCGAAGAAAGTATTGAAAGCCAGATGGGTTCGGATTTCGAGGTAATAAGGATTATGCCCGATACATTGTTTTTTGAATTTACAAAAATAACCACTAAAAGAGTTCCAATAATATCTCAGATACAAACAAAAACAGAATCGCAGTATATGATAAAAGGAAAGGTTTTACTTGATCCGGATAGTATACTGATTTCAGGTGTTAAACCTGCTGTTGACACGATTAATCAAGTTTATACCGAAAACTTGTTGCTTGATAAGCTTACTAAAGATTATTCAGATGAAGTTGATTTACTCAAAATAAAGAATATTGAGTTTTCCAATAAATCAACAAATGTTTCTATTAAAGTTGAAAAATATACTGAAGGCAGTCAGCGTGTTTTAATACAAGCAGTTAATGTTCCAGACTCTCTTATTTTGAGAGTATTTCCCAATGAAATTAATATTAATTATTTTGTTGGCTTATCTGATTACGAAAAAATTATACCTCAACTATTTGAAATAGCAGTTGATTATAATGATACAAAATCCCAACCTAATAATTTAAATGTTAAGTTAATAAACTATCCCGACTATGTTCAGTCTGTGCGTTATAATCCTGCATCTGTTGAATACATAATTGAACGAAAGTAATGTTAAAAGTTGGTGTTACTGGTGGTATTGGTAGTGGAAAAACACTGGTATGCAGTGTTTTTAAATCAATTGGCATTCCTGTATATAATGCCGATATTGAAGCAAAAAAAATTAGTAATACTGATGCAGAAACTATTTCTAAAGTAAAAACGGCATTTGGGGATGATATTTATAATAATAAGGGCATTGATCGCAAGAAATTAGCCAGTATTATTTTTACTGATGAAGATGCATTAAAAAAAATAAATGCAATTATTCATCCGAAAGTAAGAGTTGATTTTAAAATTTGGTGCAAGCAATATAATCATTTACCATATGTAATTCAGGAGGCTGCAATTCTTTATGAGAGTGGGGCATATAAAGAGCTGGATTTTACAATAAATGTGAGCGCTTCAGAAGAAACAAGGATTGAGCGAGTTATGCATCGCGACAATACTACTTTTGAACAGGTTAAAGAAAGGATGAAAAACCAACTAAATGATCAGGAAAGATTAAGATTAGCTGATTTCAATATTATTAATGACGAAAACAGTATGATTTTACCTCAAATACTTGAAATACATAAAAAATTAATACGATTAAAGGAGTAAGAAATGGGCAAATTTGCTAAATGGGTTGCCGGTGGTTTAGGTTGGGCATTTTTTGGTCCAATTGGAGGTATTGTAGGATTCACATTAGGATCATTACTCGATACTCAGGAGTTTTCTAAAACAACTAGTTATTCAGCTACTACTTCTGGTAGTTTTGCTATAAGTCTTCTGGTTCTTGTTGCTGCAGTGATGAAGGCCGATGGTAAAATACTGCGATCAGAGCTTGATTATGTTAAAAAGTACTTTATTCAGACATTTGGTGAGGAATCAGCAATTGAAGCCCTAAAAATGCTTCGCGATATTTTAAAACAAGATATCCCATTGCAGGCAGTTAGTTTGCAGATAAAAGATAATCTCGATTATCCTTCGCGTCTTCAGTTGTTGCATTTTTTAATGGGCGTTTCAAATGCTGATGGTCAAATTGCTCCATCTGAATTAAATACTATCGCAACCATTTCATCCTATATGGGTGTTACTGCAAAAGATTTTGAATCAATAAAATCAATGTTTATTGATGATACTGATTCGGCTTATAAAATTCTCGAGATAAATAAGTCGGCTACTGATGATGAGGTTAAGAAAGCATATCGCAAAATGGCCATTAAATATCATCCCGATAAGGTAAACCATTTGGGTGAAGATTTTCAAAATGCTGCAAAAGAAAAGTTTCAAAAGGTTAATCAAGCGTACGAAAAAATTAAAAAAGAAAGAAATATGGTTTAAGCTTGATTTTTTTACCAATAAACTTTCTGTAAAAGATTATGAATTGTATTTTTGTATAGTAAAAACTAAACTGATTATTTATGTTAAAAGATATTTTATCTATTTCTGGTTATGGTGGTCTATTTAAATACATTTCTCAAGGTAGAAATGGAATTATTGTTGAATCGCTTGAAGATCAGAGGCGTATGCCTGCTCATGCATCTGCAAAAGTTAGTGCGCTTGAGGATATATCCGTTTTTACCGAAACTGATGATATGCCTTTAAAAGATGTTCTTAAGGCTATCTCTGATAAAGAGAATGGTGGACCTGCAATTGATCATAAAGCATCAAATAGTGATTTGAAGAAATATTTTGAACAAGTATTACCAAATTTTGATAAAGAAAGAGTTTATACATCTGATATTAAGAAGATTATTAACTGGTATAATATCCTTCAAAAACTTAATCTTTTGAATTTTGAAGAAAAAGAAGAAGATAAATCCGAAGCAAAGGATGAAGTAAAAGAAGAAATGAAATTGGAAAAAGTGGTTAAGGAGAAAAAAGAACCAAAAGCAAAAAATGTAACCAAAAAAAGCGAACCCGCAAAAACTGGCAATAAACAAACCAGAAGAAAAGTATAAAGTATAAATCACTTAAGTGAATTGAACCCCAAATATTGTTTACAATATTTGGGGTATTTTTTATGGTTTAAACAGTATAGCAGCCTCAATCTTTTTAATAAGGTGAATTTGATTTAAGGGTTTCGATATATAATCGTCGCAACCCGCTTGTAATGCTTTATCCCTATCACCCTCCATTGCATTTGCTGTTTGGGCAATAATCGTTAGTTTGGGACGTAGTTTTTTTATTTCTGCAGTCGCTTCGTAGCCGCTCATTCCCGGAATTTGAATATCCATTAATATTAAACTTATTAATGGATTTTGTTTTACCAACTCAATTGCAACGGCTCCTGTTTCTGCCCAAATTATTTTTGCTCCTTTATCTTCGAGCAACGACTCCAAGAAAAGATAACTTGAGTAATCATCTTCAACTATTAGTATATATTTATCTTCAATATAATTTTTTTCAACTGTTACCTCTTTTTCTGAAGCAATAATCTGATTATTTAATGAAAGTTTGTACGGTATTGTAAACTTAAAGGTAGATCCTTTACCTGGCTCTGATTCAACCCATAACTGGCCTCCCATAAGCTCAACGAGTTGTCGCGAGATAGTTAATCCCAGACCTGTACCTCCATATTTTCTGTTTATTCTGTCATCTGCTTGTTTAAAACGCTCAAAAATCAACTCAATATTATTATTGTCAATACCTATTCCTGAATCTCTTACAAAAAACTCAATAAATTTCCCGTCTTTAGTTTTTGAGTAACCAAATTTTATAAATCCAAAATCAGTAAATTTGGTAGCATTGCTAATTAAATTAGTAAGAACCTGTGTAATCCTGTTTCCATCACAGTATATTAGTGATTCTGAATCCGGTAATTTCTCCTCGAAACTAAAACTGATGAGTTGTTTATCGTATTTTTCAAGCTCAGACTCAAAAATTCTTACTAAATCATTACAGATATAATTTAGGTTTGTATCTGTATTGTATACAGTAATTTGGCCTGATTCGATTTTCGAAATATCGATAATGTCGTTTATTAAGCTTAATAATTGTTTGCTGTTATTGTATATGATATTTAGAAACCGATCAGTTTTTTCTTGAGAATGTTGTCCTTTTAACAGGAGCTGGGAAAAACCCAGTATTCCGTTCATTGGGGTTCGAATCTCATGCGACATATTCGCCAAAAAGGCCGATTTAAGGAGGTCTGCCTCTTCTGCCTTTATTTTGGCTGCCTTTAGTTTTTCTTCAATACTGCTCCGGTAAAGTGCTATTGATGCTTGGTGGGTTAAAGTATTAAGTGTGTTTTTAATATTTCTAGGAAGTTCTTCTTTGGTTAAAATAACTGCTACTCCATATGTTAAATTATCAACCCTGAGAGGAATATAATTAATGTATTCTACCTTACTAATTTTGGCAAAGTTTTTAAGTAGCAATTTAGGTAAGTTTGGAAAATCAAATTGATAATCAGAAATATGTATCTGATACAATAATGGTTCATCAATTTTGATATCGGTATCTTTTATATTAAACTCAACTCCAATAGGGTTAAACCCAAAAATAGACAAGATGTTTCTCATAAAACGTCTAAAACCATGCATGTTTTCGAGTATAACATTACCCTTTAATGCATCATAAGAGCAAATAGCTACCTGTGCTGTTGGTTTAATATTTATAATTTGATTACCCAGATAATTATATATTTTGTCTTTTTGAGTTATACTTAAAAACTGCAAAGCAGAATTAGCTAAAAAGCTAAGGTTTATTTTATTTAAGTTTTGATCAGTAACATCACGCGAAACATAAAATATATGGTCAATTTCACCCTTCTCATTTAAAACACCTTTTCCAGTTGTTTCAAGCCATACATAATGTCCATCTTTATGTTTAAACCTATATTCAGCGCGACCTCTTGCTTTTTCTTCTTTTTTCTTTGAGAATAAGGCAACCATTGAGTTTTTATCACCCGGATGCAACAAATCAAATACTTTTCTATTTTTTAGATCATCTAAACTATATCCAAGTGATTTTTCGAACGAGGGACTAATATAAGTAAACAGACCATTAGCATCTGAAATGCTAATCATATCAGCAATATTTTTAATTATTCTTTTAGAGAAATCTTCTCTTGCTGTATTTTCTTTCTCTTTTTTCTTTTTTTCTGTGATATCAATTGTTACACTGCCAATAAGATAATCATTGTTTAGTTGAATGGGAAAAAGTAGCTGTTGTACATCGAAAATTGTTCCATCCCGATGTTTGATCTGAATGTCAAATAGCTTATTAAAAAGATAGGAATCACTCGAACTTAATAAATGATCAATTTGTGTTTTGAATTTGTTTAATTTTTCCGGATTATTATATGAAGGGAAAATCTCCAAGGCAAAATCTTGAAATTTTTTATTTAGGACTTCATCAGAACCTATCCCCGTTATTTTTTCAATTGATCTGTTCCATTCAAGGATAGTTCCTTTGCGATCAAATATTATTATTCCTCCGTAAGATTGGTTAATAAAACTACGTAATTTATTTTCACTTTCTTTTATTGCAAGTTCGTAATTAACGCGTTCGGTATTGTCTATAATTACTCCAACTATAGCAGGTTCGTTATTTCGTATATCTGTAAAAACCGATTTATGAATTTCAATGTGACGTTCTGTACTATTTACTGTAACGGTTTTTTGACGAATTATTGTTTTTCTTTGTTTAATTACCTGCAAATCATGCTCTCTAAATTCTTTTATTTTTTGTTCCGATAATATATCAAACAAAGAAGAACCAATAATTTTTTCTTTAGGAACATTCTCAAATTTTGCAAATGCTTCATTGCAGCCAATATAAACTCCCCTTTTGGTTTTGAAAAATACTGGAAGAGGAATTGCTTCAATCAGGTTTATTAAATTTAACTCACTGATAATGAGGTTTGTTTCTATTATTTCTTTGCGTTTTAGCTCTGCATTCACTATTAATTGCGATTTTGCTTCGTATTCAGAAAGTTTCTTACGTAGAATTTTATTCTCTGATTCCAGCGAATTTATCCTATTTAAAAAGTCATTATTAGAATTTTTGTCTGACATAAAATCTATATCAAATTATCTTGTTTAACGATAATAACTGATAATGGTTAACATCAGATATTACAAACTATCAAAATTCTTTGCATTTTCCCAATAAATATTCATCTCCTCAAGGGTCATGTTTTTTAACGACAGCCCCTTGTTAATTGTTTGTTCTTCCAGGTAATTAAACCTTTTAATAAATTTTTTATTTGTTCGTTCAAGTGCAATTTCCGGATCAATATCATATAATCTGGCGGCATTTATTATTGAGAAAAGAAGATCGCCGAATTCTGCTTCTATTTTTTTCTTGTCATTACACTCAACTTCATGCTTAAGTTCATTCAGTTCTTCGTGTACTTTATCCCATATCTGTGATCTTTTGTCCCAATCGAAGCCAACACCACGTACTTTCTGTTGAATACGATTTGCTTTAACAAGTGCAGGCAATGAAGCTGGTACACCTGAAAGAACAGATTTTTTACTGTCTTTTTCGGTTAGTTTAATGTCTTCCCAATTTTCTTCCACCTCACGATGATCTTTAACTTTTATGTCAGCAAATACATGAGGATGTCTATGTACTAATTTCTCGTTTATACTATTAATTACATCGGTAATGGTAAATTCATTTTTTTCTTTAGCAATTTTGGCATAAAAAACAATATGTAAAAGAATATCACCCAATTCTTTTTTAATATCTTTCATGTTGTTTTCTATTATGGCATCAGCTAATTCGTATGTTTCCTCAATAGTCAATGTTCTTAAACTTTCAATAGTCTGTATTTTATCCCAAGGGCACTTTTCTCTTAGCTCATCCATTATCGTTAGTAATCGATCGAAAGCTTTTAATTCTTCTTTCATATAGTGTTTTATAATGTATTATTTAAATTTTATTCGAACGGTTGAGTTGGTGTTTAGACCTAACAATTCGGCAACATTTCCTTCATTAATAGCTATTTCTAATAAGTTTATTGAGTTGAAAATAGCAAGCAATTCACCTGGAGATGTTTCCTGGTATGATTTATTTATTTTTGAGATTACATTTCCGTTGCTTTGAACAAATATCTTAAATGCTCTGCCTTTACCAACTTGTTCAAATAATTCAGATGTAATATTCGTAATGGCATTTTGGTATGAATCAATATGTACAATACTGCCAATTATTACTGATTCTTCGATTGTTGCGTACAAAGGAACTCGTCGTACGAATCTATCTGATGGTTTCCCAAATGACTCAATGGCTGCTCCATTCATAATTTCACAAGCTACCCGAACAAAAACATGTAATTCTGGAAATGTAGTAGACTGATGGTTGTCAATAATATATTTGCTTACAGGTAAATCATCGAACAAAAGACTGAAAATTCCGTTATCTGTTGAAATGAAATATTGATTATCGGCCTGAACAACCATGTATTGATTTTCTGCTGAGTAATCTGATTTTACCCCAATAATATGGATTGTACCTGCTGGATAATTTGTATAGCAATTTTTTAAAATAAATGCAGCTTGAAAAATATTAAAAGGTTTAATCTGATGTGAAATATCGATAATTATAGCATTAGCATATTGGTTTAAAATAGCACCTTTTACGGCACCAATATAATAGTCATTTTTATTCCAGTCGGTTGTTAATGTAATAATTGGCATGATATTTCAAAACAGTTTTTCGTTATAAAGTTATTTCTTTTAACTATTTATTAAAATGTTTATCACATAAATTAAAATGAATTAAATAGTAGAGTTTATCACTCCAAATATTTTTAGTAATTTCGGTTCAGTATTTATTCTTGTTTGCTTTTGTTTGTTGCTTTGATAATTAATGGATTACATAAAAATATGATGAGTAGGATAGAAGCAAAAGTAAACAATATTTAATGAAAAATATGATAGAAAAGGTTATATACTTAGAAGGGATTGAACCAGTAAATGTTTATGGGATTAATAATATACGTTTAAATAAGCTAAAAGATTATTATCCAAAGTTAAAAATAATTGCCCGAGGCAATGAAGTTAAAGTTCAAGGCGACGAAAATGAAATAAATGTTTTCGAAGATAAACTCGAAATGATTATAGAGTATTTTCTAAAATTTAAACAACTAAGCGATAATGAATTTGAATCTCTTTTGCAAGGTGAAGGCGAGTTGCTTTTAAAAAAGAGAGAAGATACTGATGATGCATTAGTTTATGGAAATAATTCAAAACCCATCAGAGCAAGAACTGTAACACAACAAAGGCTTGTTGATGAGTATAATACAAACGACATGCTATTTGCAATCGGACCAGCCGGATCGGGAAAAACATATACTGCAATTGCTTTAGCTGTTCGTGCTTTTAAAAACAAAGAAGTAAAACGAATTATTCTAACGCGGCCAGCTGTTGAGGCTGGCGAGAACCTTGGATTTTTACCCGGAGATTTAAAAGAGAAACTTGATCCATATTTGCGTCCATTGTATGATGCATTGATGGATATGATTCAACCAAAGAAACTTGCTGAGTATATCGAAGATGGTATTATTGAAATAGCGCCATTGGCATATATGCGAGGACGAACACTTGATAATGCTTTTGTTATTCTCGACGAAGCACAAAATACAACAGTAAACCAGTTAAAAATGTTCCTTACTCGAATGGGCAAAAATGCTAAATTTATTGTAACTGGTGATATTACACAAATTGATTTACCTAAAAAAACTGATTCGGGTTTGGTACAGGCATTGGGTATATTAAAAGACATAAAGGGTATTTCAATTCTCTATTTTGATGAGCGAGATATTATTCGGCATCATCTTGTAAAATATATTGTTAATGCATACAAGAAACAGGACGAAAGTAAAAAAGACGATAATGGTAGTCATCAGCCACGAGTCACCAATAACTAATAATTAACTTTCAATTTTTAACTTTAAACTTATAACTTTTTATGGCCCAGGCAGTAGTAAAAACAGACTTTAATTTTCCGAAACAAAAAAGTGTTTATAAAGGAAAAGTACGCGATGTATATAACATTGATGATAATTACCTTGTTATGGTAGTTAGCGATCGCATTTCAGCATTTGATGTAGTTCTTCCTAAGGGTATTCCTTATAAAGGACAAGTATTAAATCAGATTGCTGATAAATTTCTCGATGCCACGAAGGATATTGTTCCAAACTGGAAAATCACAACTCCCGATCCGATGGTAACAATTGGGCATTTTGTAGAGACCTATCCGGTTGAAATGGTTGTGCGTGGTTATTTAACTGGTCATGCATGGCGAGAATATAAATCTGGTAAACGATCAATTTGTGGAATGCCAATGCCGGAGGGAATGAAAGAACATCAGAAATTTCCTCAACCAATTATTACGCCTACTACAAAAGCTCACGAAGGTCACGACGAGGATATTTCGAAAGAGGAAATTATTAAACAGGGTCTTGTTTCAAGAGAAGAGTATGAGCAGCTCGAAAAATATACATTGGCTTTATTTAAGCGTGGAACAGAGATTGCTGCAAAAATGGGCTTAATCCTGGTTGATACCAAATACGAATTTGGCAAAAAAGATGGCAAAATTTATTTAATCGACGAGATTCATACTCCAGATTCATCCCGTTATTTTTATCTCGAAGGATATGAAGAAAGACAGGCGAAAGGAGAACAACAAAAGCAATTATCAAAAGAGTTTGTGCGTGAGTGGCTAATGGAAAATGGTTTCCAGGGTAAAGAAGGACAAAAAGTTCCCGAAATGCCTGATGAATTTGTTAATCAGATATCCGAAAGATATATTGAACTTTATGAAAATATTACCGGTGATAAATTCATAAAAGCGGATTCGACAAAGGTAGTTGACAGAATTGAAAAAAATGTAAAAAATAAACTGGCTGAATTATTATAGAAGAATTAAAAGCAACAACATTTTACTTTTATTTACGAATAAAGGTATATTTATATATTTATAATTAAATAAAACATAATAAGATGTCAGAGCGAATATACCCTATTTTTCATCAAGGGAAAAAGATTTACTTTTCTGATTGGACAAATTTGAAAACACCCGAACAGGCATTGAAGGTTATGCATGAAACTTCAGATTTTGTAATAAAATTGGGTCAAAAGGAGTTGCTCGAAATTATTGATGTTAAAGGCTCTTTTGCAACAAATGAAACTCTTAAAGCCTTGAAGGAGATAAATGGCAGAGTTAAACAATATAGCAAGAAAAAAGCTTTTGTTGGATTAAGCAATGCTCAACGAGTAATCTTAAATACAATAAATTTATTCTCAGGTACCAATATTGTTGGATTTGATGATTTAGAATCGGCTAAAGACTGGCTGGTAAAGTAAACTGGCAAACTGAATTTAAAATAAAACCGTCTATCATTATTGATAAGACGGTTTTATTTTTCGATAAGTATAATAAAATTTTGAAATCAATTATAGTAAACAAGTTTAATAAATAAACCAGAATATCAAAAAAAATTACATCTTCAAATATTCCTTTAAATCGTTTACATATTGCTCGAATGCATCAATCCCTTTTTTTGAGATAGTACAAATAGTCTGTGGCACTTTACCTTTGTATCCTTTTTCAACGGTAATATAGCCAACTTCTTCGAGTTTGGTAATTTGTACACTTAAATTCCCTGCTGTAGCGTTGGTTTGTTCTTTTAAGTATGTAAATTCAGCCTTAGTCAATGAAATTAAAAGCGACATTACTGCCAATCTCAACTCCGAATGTAATATTGGATCTAATTTCTTAAGCATTTTTCTTATTTTGAAATTTTAGCATGTATCCAGGAACAAGATAACCAAAGATAATTACCAACGGAAAAACAAATTCTAATAATTGATGAGATAAAAGAAACTGGCAGAAAACTCCAGCCCAGAAAACGAATCCTCCAATTATCAATGGACGAAATTTAATTAAAAAACCTGTCATTAATGTAGCATTTCCGGCTAATATGAAAATGATTGGTGATATTTTGTAATTAAAATCTTTCATAAAAATTAAGATTATGAAATAACTTCCTAAAAATATCATCCAATTTAAAAAGTTCAACCTGTCAAAATGAGACATTACTTTTGACTTTTTTCCAGATTTTATTCCATAAATAGCACTAGCAATAATTCCAAAAATTATTAGCATCCATAATAAATAAGGTTTGTCGTAGTTAGTAAAATGTTTCAATAGTGATTGCCCGATTACTATTATTAGAATAATCCAGCCCCAAAGCAAAAAGTAAAAACTACTGTCATGTAGATTTGTTTTTGCTTTCTGAATCATTTGTTCGATAATCTGAAGACTTTCTTCAGGTTTTAAAGTTTTTTTTTCTGCTTCCATAGATATTAAGTTTAAATTATTTTACAAACATAAACAAGTTTAAAATATAAACCAAAATATTTATCGTATTTTTTGTAGGATGATTTTAACTGAATTACAAGTCTATTTAAATTATCTTCTTACTTTTGCTGTTTACATAATCTAAAAAATTAAATAATGGACAAAGTATTAGGTATAGGTAATGCACTGGTTGATATTATGACTAAGCTACCCGATGATTCTATTTTAGAAAAATTTTCGTTAAAAAAAGGTAGTATGCAATTATCAGAGCGCGATTTTGCTGAAACAATTAATAAAGCAACAGAACAATATGAAAAATCGCAATCTTCTGGTGGGTCAGCCGCCAATGCTATTCATGGTTTGGCAAGTCTAGGAGCAGCTACAGGATATATTGGCAAAGTGGGTAATGATACTTTTGGTGAATTCTTTAGTAATGATATGAAGGCAAATAGTATTAATCCAATAATGCTAAAAAGCAATACAGATACTGGCAGAGCAATTGCATTAATTTCACCTGATTCTGAACGAACATTTGCCACTTATTTGGGTGCTGCAGTAGAGCTTAGCGAAAACGATCTTAATGCAGAACAATTTAAAGGTTATCACTATTTACATATCGAAGGATATCTTGTTTTTAATCATGCGTTAATGAATAAGGCTGCACAACTGGCAAAGGAAAATAATATGAAGGTTTCTCTCGATATGGCGAGCTTTAATGTTGTAGAAGCAAATCTTGCATTCTTAAAGGAATATGTAAAGAATTATGTTGATATCATTTTTGCTAACGAAGAAGAAGCTAAAGCATATACTGGAAAAGAACCAGAAGATGCATTGCATGAAATAGCGGAGCAATGCGAGATTGCAGTTGTAAAAATAGGAAGTAAAGGATCTTTAGTGAAAAATAATGGAATGGTTTATAAAATAGAGCCATTTAAGGCTAATTCAATAGATACAACTGGCGCAGGAGATTTATATGCATCAGGCTTTCTATTTGGATTAGTAAATAAAATACCAATGGAAAAATGTGGACGAATTGGTTCACTTTGCGCAAGTAAAGTAATTGAGGTTATAGGCTCGAAAATGAAACCTGAAACCTGGGATTATATAAAAATGAATTTCTAAAACTTATATTTTTAGTAATTGAGGCAAACTTTTAGGTTTGCCTTTTTTTTTCGGTATTGGTTATTATTGCAATTAATTAAAACATTACCTAAATTTATGATAAATAAAATTTTAAGTAAAGTTTATTATGATAAACGAGGGTAGTCAATCAAATAAAAAAATCGCTATAAAACTTCCAAAAAGCTTAAAATTTTATATTAATAGCGATTATACTATACAGTTAAAAACACGTTTTATCTATTATTTGATTTTATCAGCTCTTTTTTTATTAACAATACTTATACTATCATCTAGTTATACCCAGTTAAATAATCCTGCAATTGGGAAATTATATTTACCTGTTTTAATACCTGAACTTATAACCTTTTTAATAATCATTGTTTGCTTGATCTTACTTTTAAGGGGTAATTATGGTTTTGCAGCTCATTTATTTATGATTTCTGCTTTTTTGAGTGTTTGGGCAGTTATTTATTTTTATCAGGCTGATATTGTTGCACGTTTAGATACCATTGTTATTATAATAGCATTAATGAGTCTGGCTCCATTATTCATAACTAAATTTAAATTAACTGTATTTATCTATCTGATTGGAAATATTGTTGTATTAATTGGAATGGTATATCTTTTAAAGGATGATTTAGGATTTACACATGCTGCAGCAATTGAATTTATTATGGATAATTCAATTGCTATTATATTTACAGGTATTGTGGGGTATAGTATATTCAATATTCACAAACAAACCCTTAAAAGAGTCGAACTTGATTACAAAGAACGTATTAGAGCAGAGATTGATCTTGCCAATACCGAAGAACGATATAAATCGCTAATTGAAGCTTCAAAGGATGGAATTGTTTTAATTGATCTATATGAAAAAATCTTATTTGTTAATAATAGGATAATTGAAATGATGGGTGTTGATAATAAGGAGAATATTATTGGTAATAGCTTTTTAACTTTTTTTATAGAAAAAGACAGAGCAATCGTAAAAAATATATTACTACAGCTATCTCATTTAGGCCATATTGAAAATCTTCTATTACTTGGACTTAGATCTGATGGAGCTAGTTTCCCTGTAGAAATAAACTTTATGACAGTTAAGGGTAATGATGGTGGCACAAATACGATTATGGCTAATGTGCGCGATATTTCCAAACGAATTAAGGATGAAGAAGAACATAGAGAAAGCGAGTTAAGATATAAGAACCTCTTTGAAAATGCACAGATTGGAATTTATCAAACAACACCTGATGGAAAAGTTTTAAATGCAAATCCTGCCATTCTTAGATTATTGGGATTAGATTCTTTTGAAGAGATTAAAAGTATAAATCTGGAGGCTGAGGAGCACTTTGATAATTTTGGTCGTAGTAGATTTAAAAACCTAATTGAAAAAAATGGAATTGTTCAGAATTTGGAATCGAAATGGATAAAGAAAAATGGTGAGATTATAAATGTTATTGAAAATGCAAAAGCAGTAAAAGATGCCGAAGGGAAAATATTATATTATGACGGATTTGTTGAAAATATAACTGAAAAGAAAAAAGCTGAATTAGCTTTAAGAGAGAGTGAAGAAAAATACAGAACTCTTATGGAAAGCCTTAATGAAGTTATTATTGTTGCTGATAATGATCATGTTATTCAGTTTGTAAATAAAAAATTTACAGAGATTTTAGGCTATAAACCTGAAGAAATTATTGGGAAAGTTGGATTTAAGATATTACATGATCCAATTGACTATCACCTGATTGAAAAAGCGAACAAAGAAAGGAAGGATAAAAAATTAACTCATTACGAATTGCCATTTCTAACAAAAGATGGACGAAAAATAGATATGCTGGTTAGCGGATCACCTGTTATACATGCAAACGGAAACACCATTGCATCCATTGGTGCTATGGTTGATATTACAGAGCGAAAAAAAGCAGAAAAAGCTTTGGTTGAAAGTGAAAGGAAGTTTAGAGAAATGGCTGATCTATTGCCAATTGCTGTTTGGGAAACAGATTTAAATGGGATTTGTACTTATACAAATAAAGTTGGATTCGATATTCATAACTATACTCATGAGGATTTTCTTGCTAAGGTAAATATTCTGACTCTTTTAATTCCTGAAGACAGAGAACGTGCCTCTGAAAATCTAAAGAATAGAATACATGGGGCTCCTATTACAGGTGAAGAATATATAGGCCTTAAAAAAGATGGCCGTACATTTCCAGTGAGAGTTTATACAAGTGTTATTTATGAAAATCAAAAACCCATTGGTTTTAGAGGTGTAACTGTTGATATCACGAAGGTTAAGGAAGCTGAAAAAGAACTCAAAGAAAGCGAAGAGAAGTACAGAACTCTTATGGAGAACCTGAATGATGTTATTATGATGGTTGATAATGATGATCAAGTATTGTATGTAAACAGAAAGTTTACAGAGAAACTTGGTTATACGGCTGATGAAATTGTTGGCAAAATAGGATATCAGGTTTTGCTTGATACTAAATATCATGATTCAATAAAAAAAGTTAACCAAGAAAGACTTAAAAAAGAAATAAGTCAATATGAATTACAGTTTATTGCCAAAAATGGAACCAGAATTGATTTTCTTATTAGTGGTGCACCCGTTGTTAATTCTGATGGAGAAACGATAGGTTCTATTAGAGCAATGGTTGATATTACTGATCGGAAGAAAGCTGAACAGGCTCTTAAAGAAAGTGAGGAGAAATACCGAACAATTATAGAGGCTTTTCCTGATATTATTATGATTTCAGACCTGAATAGTAATATTATTTTTGCAAACAGTGTCCTGGAAAAAATTACAGGAATTACTCAGGATGATTATTCTAATCCCAACCGATTAGCCCATATTCATCCTGAAGATGTTCATATTGTAAAAAATGCTATGAATGAACTGCTTTCTGGTCAAAAAACACACACAGGAATCATTGAAAACCGGTTTATTGATAGTTGGGGCAATTTGCATTGGTTTAGTGGTATAATGTCAAAGCTAACAATAAATAATCAAACATACCTGCAAACCATTAGTCGTGATATTACCGAAAAGAAAAGCGTTGAAAAAGAACTTGATAATTATCGGCAACACCTTGAGTTTTTAGTACAAGAACGTACTGATGAGTTGGCAACCACAAATGAAGAACTTGTTTCGACAAATGAAGAACTCCTTAACCAGAGGGAAGAACTCGAAGCTGTTTTAATAAATTTGCAGAATACACAGAAGCAACTTGTTCATGCCGAAAAGATGGCTTCTTTGGGTGTGCTTGCTGCAGGAGTGGCTCACGAAATAAATAATCCATTGAATTTTATTAAGGGTGGAGTAGTAGGTTTGGAAAGCTATTTGGACGAGAATTTAAAACCTCATCTTGAAGAACTAGCTCCACTTATTGAAGGAATGAATATAGGTATTGATAGAGCTGCTGCAATAGTTACTAGCCTCAACCACTATAGCCGTAAAGATGACAAACCTGCAATAAAATGCGATGTACATTCAGTTATTGATAATTGTCTTATTATGCTTCAAAATCAAATTAAACATAAAATAGAGATTACAAAAAAATATACAACAAAACCTCATGTTTTAGTTTGTAATGAGGGTAAGCTCCATCAGGCCATATTAAATGTTTTGTCAAATGCGGTTCAAGCAATTGAAGAAAAAGGTAAAATAACAATAAAAACAGATAGCAAGGATGATAAAATCAAATTGGTTATTTCCGATACCGGATGTGGAATTAGTAAAGAAAATTTACCAAAAATTCTCGATCCTTTTTTTACAACAAAGGAGCCTGGTAAAGGAACTGGTTTAGGATTATCAATAACTTATAATATTATTCAGGAACATAATGGTACAATTGAATTTGAATCAACTTTAAATAAAGGAACAACCGTTATAATAAAATTACCCTTAAATAAATAGCTAAAATGATGGACGAGAAAAGAACCTTGCTTTATGTTGATGATGAGCCCATTAACCTAAAGTTGTTTGCATTAAACTTTAAAAATAAGTTTGTTGTTCTTACAGCCGAATCCGGTGCAGAAGGTTATGAATTACTTAAAAAAAATCCTCATACTTCTGTAGTAATTAGTGATATGAAAATGCCAGGAATGAATGGAATAGAATTTATTAAGCTCGCAAAGAAGGATTTTCCTTACATATCCTATTTTATTTTAACAGGATTTGATATTACCGAAGAGATTGCCGATGCATTAAATGAAAGATTGATTCATAAATATTTCAGAAAGCCTTTTAATATGAAAGAAATTGAATCGACAATATTAGAAATCCTTTAAGAAACATAAATAATTAATAAATAGACAATAGAAGGACATAGAAATAAAATAAGTAAAAATGTACCGAATTGCAATAAATAATGACTTTTGTCATTAATAACAATGAAAAGGATTAGTTTCTTTGTAAAAATAAATAATTATTTGGATTATGAAATTTATAACTCAGCAATACTCTATTCCAGATGTTCCGATGCAACCCTTTATAGATCCTGAGGAGATAATTAACATCTTAAGAAATACATCTCCTGATAAGGCGTATATAAAAGATGTAATAGATAAATCGTTAGCAAAAAACAGGTTAAGTCTTCAAGAAACAGCTGTTTTAGTTAATACTACCGACCCTGAATTGGTTGAGATGATAAAACAAGGTGCACGTACACTGAAAGAAACAGTTTATGGTAACCGTATTGTTTTATTTGCTCCGCTTTATATAGGAAATAAATGTAAAAACAACTGCACCTATTGTGGTTTTAGGGCTAGTAACAAAGACGCCGTGCGAAAAACTTTAAATGATGCAGAAATAGTTAAGGAAATTGAAGCACTCGAAGATAATGGTCAGAAAAGATTGATTCTTGTTTTTGGCGAGCACGATCAGTATGATCCTGAGTTTATTGCTCATTGCGCAAAACTTTCTTACTCAGTAAAAAAAGGTAATGGAGAAATTCGTCGTGTTAATATAAATGCAGCACCATTGGAAATTGATGGTTTTCGGATAGTAAAGGAGGCTGGTATAGGAACATTTCAGATTTTTCAAGAAACCTATCATCCTGAGGCATATAAATCCTACCATTTACGAGGTAAAAAGGCTGATTTTAATTATAGATTAACATCGCTCGATAGGGCACAGGAAGCAGGGTTGGATGATGTTGGCATTGGAGCATTGTTTGGTTTATACGACTGGAGATATGAAGTACTTGCTCTGGTTCGTCATACAAATCATCTGGAAGCTTGTTATAATGTAGGCCCACATACAATATCATTCCCACGAATTAAAGATGCCTCCATGTTAAAGATGGGAAATCAGCATCTTGTAAATGACGCTGATTTTGCAAAAATGATTGCTATTTTGCGTCTGGCAGTGCCTTATACAGGTATGATTCTTACTGCACGCGAGCCTAAGATAATTCGTGACGAATGCATAAATTATGGTGTAAGCCAGATCGATGGAGGAACAAAACTCGAATTGGGAAGTTATTCAAATTCTCAGAATACTGAACAGGACCTTAATAAAGGACAATTCAGGATAAACGACGACCGATCACTTAATGAGGTAATTGATGAATTGCTCGATAAAAATATGTTACCATCGTTTTGTACTGCCTGTTATCGCTTAGGAAGAACAGGTGAGCATTTTATGGAGTTTTCGGTACCTGGATTTATTAAACGGTTTTGTTCTCCTAATGCAATTTTAACATTAGCTGAATATCTACACGATTATGCTCCTGAAAAGACTGCACAAAAAGGATGGGAAGTAATTGAGAGTAATATTAATGTATTACCCGACGAAAATGTTAAAACAAAACTTAGAGAAAGGTTGTTAGAGTTAAAAAATGGAAAGAGAGATCTTTATTTTTAATTAATTTTTTTTATTCAAATGAAAGGCAAAGATTTAAAACCCCATATCGGAATTTTCGGAAGGCGAAATAATGGTAAAAGCTCATTTATTAACTTATTAACTGGCCAAAATGTTGCTATAGTTTCTGATCATCCGGGCACAACAACTGATCCTGTTAAGAAATCTGTTGAAATATTTGGCGTTGGTCCTGCTATAATAATCGATACTGCTGGTATAGATGATTCAGGCGATTTAGGAAAACTGCGGATTGAAAAAACTATGCAGGTTATTCCTACAATTGACCTGGGAATAATAATTTTGGCCGAAAACCAGTTTGGCGTTTACGAAAATTTGTTAATAGAACAATTTGCTTATTATGATATACCGTATATCATAGTTCATAATAAAACAGATATTGATCCAATAACCTGTGAATTTTCGCAGGCTATCCATCAAATAACAGGAATTACTCCATTTTCGTTTAGTACAAAAGACCCATCAAACCTTGAGGATTTGGTAAAACTAATAAAACAAACAATTCCTGAAACAGCTTATATAAAACCGACCTTATTAAAAGGAATCGTTAAACCTAAAGATATTGTCCTGTTGGTTACTCCGATTGATTCTGAGGCTCCTGAAGGCAGAATGATACTTCCACAGGTTATGGCATGGCGCGATGTGCTTGATAATGATTGTATATGTATATCGGTAAAAGAAACGGAACTCGAAGATTTTTTTAAGCTGGGTATTAAGCCAGCATTGGTAGTTACCGATAGTCAGGCTTTTGATTTTGTGTCAAAAATTGTACCGCAGGATGTTATGCTTACAGGATTTAGTGTTTTATTTTCTAAGCTTAGAGGGGATTTTCATACTTTCCTGAAAGATACCTATGCAATTGATAAGTTGCAGGATGGTGATAAAGTTCTTATTCTGGAATCGTGCACACATCATGTAAGTTGTGACGATATTGGCAGGTTTAAAATACCCAATTGGCTAAAAAAATATACTGGAAAAGATTTAGAATTTGATACATTTTCTGGCCTCAGTGATATTAATAAACCAATTGATTCGTATAAGCTGGTCGTTCAATGCGGAGGTTGTATGGTTACCAGAAAACAACTGGTTTCGAGATTAAAACCTTTTATTCATGCCGGTATTCCAGTTACAAACTACGGAATGGCTATTGCTTTCATGAATGGAATATTCGAAAGAGTTACTGAACCCTTTAAAAATGTTGTAATTAATGATTAAGGATATTCTTGCCAAAGAAATACTAACCAAGGATGATATTATTAAGCTTCTTTCCGCTGATGGAGAAGATTTGAAAATGATTTTTGAAAAATCTTCTGAGATAAAGGAAAAATATATTGGCAGGAAAGTCTATTTACGTGGATTAATTGAGCTTTCGAATATTTGTGCAAAGAATTGTTACTATTGCGGAATTAGGCGAGATAATAAAAATGTCGAGCGATATTTGATTAAAGATGATGAGGTTTTAGAGGCTGCTCGATTTGCTTTAAAGAATAATTATGGATCTATTGTTATTCAAACTGGTGAATTGCAGAGCGAAGTCAATTCACTAAGGATTGAAACCCTGGTGAAGGAAATTATTAAAATGTCTGATCATAAACTAGGAATAACCCTATCGTGTGGAGAACAAACCGAAGATGTTTATAAACGATGGTTCGAAGCGGGTGCTCACAGGTATTTGTTGCGCATTGAAACCACCAATAAAGAACTATATCAAAAATTGCACCCGAATGATGATAATCACAGCTTTGAAAAGCGGTTGGAGTGTTTACAATTACTAAAGAAATGTGGTTATCAGGTTGGTACCGGAGTAATGATAGGCCTCCCATTTCAGAAAATTGAAAATCTGGCTGAAGATTTGCTTTTTATGCAGGAAATTGACATCGATATGTGTGGTATGGGACCCTATATTGAACATGTCGACACACCTTTATATAACTTTAAAGATCAATTAATGCCTGTTAATGATCGTTTTAAGCTTACATTAAAAATGCTGGCAGTGCTGAGAATAATGATGAAAGATATTAATATGGCTGCTACAACTGCATTGCAGGCTATTGATAAAATTGGCCGTGAAAAAGCAATTCGGATTGGTGCAAATATTCTTATGCCCAATATTACACCGGGAGTTTATCGTGATAATTATAAATTATACGAAAATAAACCGTGCACCGACGAAAATGCTGAAGATTGTGCAGGATGTATTGAGGGTCGCATAAAACTTGCAGGTGGAGACATCGCGTATGGTGAGTGGGGCGATTCAAAGCATTTCTTTAACAAAGAAAATGAATCAGTTTAAGGAAATTATTTCTCCGATTTTAGGATTCATTAGTATTACATTTTCTTTGCTGGCAGCTTTTTTTACACGTTCAATTGGTTCAGTCCATGAATGAAGACTGAGTCTGTATTTGCTCATATGTATTGGCACCATGTGTTTCCCTTTAAGATCAATATGAGCATGAACACTTTGCTCAGGCATCGAATGAATATAGGGCCATTGTTGGTTATACTGGCCACATTCCATAAAAGTTAAATCGAAAGGACCGTATTTTTCTCCAATTTCTTTAAAATGTTTTCCATACCCAGAATCACCATTTAAAAAGATTTTATGCTTGGCTGTTTGAATTATCCATGAGCACCAAAGCGTTTTATTTCGGTCACGAGGCCCTCTTCCTGAGAAATGGCGTGCCGGAACGGAAGTAATTTGCATAGTACATTCAAGGAAAGAATCTCCCCAATCGGCTACTTCAATTTTTTTCGATGATATACCCCATCTCAATAAATGGGCCTCAACACCTAACGGTACAAGAAATTTTTTTGCACGGGTTTTTAATAATTTGATAGTTTCATAATCAAGATGGTCGTAATGATCGTGAGTAATAATAACTATGTCAGGATCTGGCATATCATTTACCGAATATGTATTAGAATAATCGAATGTTTTATTAAAAAACGATACTGGTGATGCTGCTTTACTGAATACAGGATCAATCAGAATAATTTTACCATTTATATTTATAAGTATGGTTGAATGACCAAACCATGTGTAAACAATGCCCGAATCAGAGGCTATAAATTTATTTTTGTCGAATACAAGTGTTTCTATAGGCAAAGCGGGTCGTCCATTTTCAACTCCATTAAAGAATTTGCGAAATGTTTTAAACATGGATCCATTCTTAACCATCATTACAGTAGGTTCAGCATTTTGAAAAATACCATCTTTAAAATTTTCCGAATTTTCGATTCTTTTTAGATTATCTCCCTTTGATTTGCTTCCAAAAACAGGATTTATCCAGATATAAACATTTATTGCCAGCAGAATAGCAACTACAATAATAAGTATAGTAAGTAAAATCATTTGAAATTTCATAAGTGTTTAATAAAACATAAAAATAGAGTGTTTGGTTCAAAGTTTAATTTTAAATTGAATTTGTATCTTTCTATGCTATTTATGCATTGGTTTGAAATTTTTCATCGTAAAAATAAGTAACTTTAACTAATAATTTAAAATACTAGTAAGGTTGGTTACTCTCATACTTGAATAAAATAATCTAAAAAAAACACTATGCTAAGAATAAGGAGAATATTTAATCCATATAATAAAGCAAATATTCGAAAAATTGAGAGAATAAAAGAGATTATTCAGATTCAGTTTCCAGGAATATCACAGAAAAAAATTAATAAATTAGAGAGTGAGTTGCTAGATCCTATTAAGCATAAATATCAATCAATGCTTTTTGTTGCCGAAGATATAAATGATGCAATTAGAGGATTTGCTATTTTACTTTATATGCCGGATCATAAGTTGTGTTATTTAGACTTAATAGCTGTTTCACCGGAAAAAGCATCTTCTGGTTTAGGTGGTGCTATTTATACGCGTGTAAGAGAAGAAGCTGAATTACTCAATGCCAATGGCTTGTTTTTTGAATGTTTACCGGATGACCCTGCTTTGTGCAAGGATGGTGATATATTACTGCAAAACCAAAAAAGACTTGCGTTTTATGAAAGTTTTGGTGCCAGACCAATTGCAAATACTTTGTATGAAATGAAAGTTAACCCTGAAGATGATTGCCCTCCTTACCTTGTATATGATGGTCTAAATAAATTTGATACACTTCCGGCGAAAACTCTTAAAGGTATAATAAAAGCTATTTTGGAAAGAAAATATGGAGATTATTGTCCTGAGTCGTATATTAAAATGGTTGTAAATAGTGTTAAAGATAACCCATTTTTACTTCGACAACCTAAGTATGTTAAATCGAGAAAAATAAGTTCAATAAATAAGAATATTAAAGAAAAGAACAAAATTTTATTAATTGTAAACAACAAACATGCTATACATCATATAAAGGAGAGAGGATATGTTGAATCTCCGGTTAGGGTCGAAAGTATCCAAAGAGAATTAGATAAAACTGGTTTTTTTCACCAAGATAATGCCCTAGAATATCCTGAACGATTTATTTTAAAGGTGCATGATCGTGATTATGTTAATTATTTTAAGAAAGTGTGTAAGAACTTATCTAAAGGCAAATCTGTATACCCATATGTTTTTCCTATTCGAAATGGAACCAAAGCCCCCAAAGAATTATCGGTAAGAGCTGGTTATTATTGTTTTGATACTTTTACACCATTAAACCAAAATGCTTTTTTGGCAGCTCGTTGGGGAGTTAATTGTACATTAACTGCTACAGATGCAATAATTGGGGGTCGAAAAATTGCCTATGTATTAACGCGTCCTCCCGGGCATCATGCAGAAAGATCCGTATTTGGTGGATTTTGTTATTTTAATAATTGTGCAATTGCAGCTCAACGATTTAGTGAGATTGGAAAAGTCGCTATCCTGGATATTGATTTTCATCATGGTAATGGACAACAACAAATATTTTATGAGAGAAGTGATGTTTTAACTATCTCTATTCATGGACATCCATCTTTTGCATATCCATATTTTTCGGGATTTGCAGAAGAAGCTGGTGAAGGTGATGGACATCTATTTAACTTCAATTTCCCTTTGCCAGAGAAAACAACCTATGAAGCTTATACTAAAATACTGATTAAATCACTAAAGCTTATTCGAAACTATAAACCTGATTTTTTAATAATTGCTTTTGGGCTCGACACTGCAAAAGGAGATCCAACCGGAACCTGGAATTTTTCGTTTGAAAACTTCATGAGTACCGGTAAACTTATTGGTGGATTAAAAATTCCTACATTAATTGTTCAGGAGGGTGGGTATAAGAATCAATCTCTTGGATCGAATGCCAGAGCATTTTTTAGTGGTTTTTATACGGCAAATAATTAATAGATATTGCTCCTCAATAACTTCAATTTTGCAATATATCTAAATAATAGTAAATACCTGAAAATAAATGCTTACCTTTGCCGAAATATCAGATTTGATAATTTGTGCTTTAATTTACTACTTTACCCATTGTAATTAGTTCAGAACTGCTCTCTTTTTTAAATCCAATTTTTAATTTTTTAACAGGTATTTGTAAGTACAATGCTTGTTCGTTTAAAACACTTTGCTTAGTCCATAAAATCAAGAAATTGCCGGATCTGCATAAATCTTTACAACAAACAAACTGCCCTGTTACACAACAAACAATTTAATTTTTTAAGACAATGAACATTTATGTAGGAAACCTTGATTACGAGGTTAGTAAAAGCGACCTTGAAGAGGTATTCGAAGAGTATGGAGCTGTTAGTGCAGCAAATATTATTATCGATAAATATAGTGGAAGAAGTAAGGGCTTTGGTTTTGTTACCATGGAAAATAGTGATGAAGCTAACAAAGCGATACAAGAACTTAATGGTGCTAAATACGAAAACAGAGAAATTGTTGTAAATGAGGCAAAGCCTAAAAAAGACAGTTTCAATAATTAATAATTCAATTTTTATGACAAAAGGAAAAGTAAAATGGTACAACGAAACCAAAGGATTTGGTTTTATTGAATCAGAAAATGGTGAAGATGTATTTGTTCACAGATCAGGATTAGTTAGTTCATACGACCAACTTCAACCAGAGCAACAAGTAGTTTTCGATACCAAACAAGGCGACAAAGGTATTGTTGCTATTAATGTGAAATCAGCAAACTAAATCTATATTAAGAGTTCACTTTGGTGAATTCTTGAAATAATCTACACCTTTATTACCCATTCCCATCTTAATGAAAGGAATGGGTATTAATATTTTTTATACAGATTTTAATCCGTATTTTTATAGTGTAATTAGTTTCCTTAATTATAAAGATTTTAAGCTTTTATTAAAGTTACAGAATAACTAATTCCAATGAGGCAGTTAACCATTACAAAACAAATAACCCAGAGAACCGATGAATCAATTAGTCGGTATTTTCAGGAAATAAATAAGTATTCGTTAATTACTGCCGAAGAAGAAATGGATTTATCGGTACTTATCAGAAGTGGCGATACTGCTGCACTTGAAAAACTTATAGTTGCTAATCTGCGTTTTGTTGTATCTGTAGCCAAGCAATATCAGAATCAGGGTTTATCATTCTCCGATTTAATAAATGAAGGCAATGTTGGACTAGTTAAAGCAGCAAAAAAGTATGATGAAACCAGGGGGTTCAAATTCATATCATATGCCGTTTGGTGGATTCGCCAGTCAATTATTCAGGCAATCTCAGATCAGACTCGTATTGTTCATTTGCCATTTAACCGAATATCATCAATAAATAAAATCTCAAAAGCAATTCCTCATCTCGAACAGGAATTTGGAAGAGAACCATGCGATTCAGAAATTGCAGAATATCTTGAACTTACGAAAGATGAGATTGCATTATCAAATAATATTAAAAGAAAACATATTTCGTTCGATATGCCTCTTTCAATGGATGATAATAATGATTTTAATTTGTATGATGTAATTCAAACAGGAAATATTCCTTCTCCCGATAACGATTTGATTAAAGAATCAGTAAATATCAACATAATTAGGGCATTAAGTAAGTTATCGCAGAGAGAAGCTAAAATAATAACTATGTCATATGGACTCAGTGGTACGCCAATTTATTCATTGCAGGATATTGCGACTTATTATAACATGTCATCAGAAAGAATACGACAAATAAAAGACAAATCTTTGACTCGGTTAAAGATAATTATGAGTGGCAATCATTCTTTTATGGAGAACTAAAGCAGTAACATTAAAACAGTAATTTCAAATTAAAAACAAAACCAATTAATTATGGGTAGATCACAAGAAACTCAAAACAAAAAAGAAGTAAGGAATAAAAAAGAGAAGAAAAGAAAAGATAAGGCCGAGAAAAAAATGGCCCGAAAGGATAATGAGAAAAGAAGCATGGATGATATGATTGCTTATGTCGATGAAAATGGCATGATAACATCAACTCCTCCCGATCCGAGTAAAAAAAGAAAAGTTATTTTAGAAAACATTGAAGTTAGTATTCCAAAAAAAGATAAATCTCAAAAGCCTGATCCAATTAGAAAGGGTATTATTACCTATTTTAACGATTCAAAAGGTTTTGGATTTATAAAAGATTCAGAAACAGGTGAAAGTGTTTTTGTTCATGTTAATAATATACTCGAAGAAGTAAGAGAGAATAATGTAGTTAACTTTGAAGTTGAAATGGGTCCAAAGGGTCTGGCAGCTACAAAAGTGAAACTATTTAAATAGGGTAGGGTTGACCTAACTTTTTCAACATCTTTGCATGTTCCCATAAGGCTTTTAAGAATCCAGGTTGTACATTATAGGGCAAATCATATTGATGTGCCGTTTCTTTTACCATTTTAGAAATTTTATGGTAATGCACATGACTTATATTTGGAAATAAATGGTGTTCAACCTGGTAATTTAATCCTCCAATTAACCACGACAAAACCTTGTTGTTGGGAGAATAATCAGATGTAGTTCTCAGTTGATGTACAGCCCAACTATTTTGTATGGATCCATCCTTCTCAGGTAGCGGGTAAACCGATGTTGGGACCACATGTGCTGTTTGAAAAATAATTGTAAGTAAAAATCCACTAACAAAATGCATGGTAATAAAAAATAGTATAATCCAATACCAGGCAAAAGGCAGTACCAACATAGGTATAACCAAGAAAACTCCAAAATATAAAATCTTAGAAATAATTAAAGAGATAAACAATTGTTTGTTTGTGCTATGATTACTTAATTGAGCTCCTCTTTTAATATATCGATTTAATTGAGCATAATCTTTTGTAGTTACCCACGAAAGAGTCATTAATCCATATAAAAACCATGCATATATATGTTGATATTTATGTGCTTTTAAAAGAGGTTTGTGGGGTGATAAACGTATAACTGAACCCGGATCAATATCTTCATCAATGCCATCAATATTTGTGTATCCATGATGTAATGTATTATGCTGATACTGCCAGTTTGGAGGGAATCCTCCTACCATATACATTGTTTTAATCATCCACTTATTTATAGTTTTGTTTTTTGAATAGCTGTGGTGATTGGCGTCGTGCATAATAGCCATTCCAACACCAGCTTTCCCAAATCCAATAATAGCCCAACATATAAAAACGCCAGCCAGAGAGTCAATAACTCCTGTAATCATTAAAAAATAAGGGATAAGATAAAGCAAAAACATAAAAACCGATTTAAGGGCTAAATTTAGATTACCATATTTCGAAAGGTTATTTTTTTCAAAATAGTTGTCGACTTTATCCCTTAAACTTGTTATAAACTCTGGTTTATTTTGTGCCTTAAATCGAATGTTTATTTTTTCCATATATAATTAAAATTTTGTTTATGCCTAGATTTTTGTTCAGGCAACTGCAACCTATAAAAGAGAAACGAAAAATCGCTTAAATTGTTTATTAAGCTGCTAGTTTCTTAGTTAATACAAAGCTCCAATATTCAAATTTGCCATTATTGAAAGAATTGAATCGTTCAGTGCCTTTTGTACCTGCGAATTTAAGGAAGAACTTTTTTAATATTCCGGGTACTTTTTTCTGAATGAGTGTTTCTCTTCTTACTGTATCAAGTTCTAATCCTTTTGCTACATTCTTAGTTATTTCAATTTCATTTATTATACTAAATCCGCATTCCAGAAGCTTTTGTTTTATTTCTTTAACCCTTCCATGTTCCATCATATCGGCAAACAGAAAATGGCCATTAGGTGATAATACCCTATGTACTTCGTTAAAAAAAACTTTAATATCGCTGTAGCAACGAGCCGACTCAACATTTACAATTGCATCATAGGATCCCTTTTCGAAAGGTAATTTTTCAGCTCTGCCTTCTACAAATGATAATCCGGGTACACTATAAAACTGATTACAAAATTTAATTACACTTGTAGAAATGTCTAAGCCTGTGTACTTGAGTGGTTTATAATAACGGGCAATATAATGTGCGCCACCGCCTCTTCCCGAACCTACTTCTAGCACATTCTTATTCTCAAGTTTTACCCTATTAACAACATGATCATAGAGTTGAATACAATACCTGTTTTTTTCATCTCCTTTTTCAAGATCAATTACCTTTTCTCCATTTAACGATGCATAGCCGTAATTCATAAAATTAGCAGTTATATCTTTATCAAAACGGATTAGCAATTTATGCCATATCTGCCACATTGGTCTGCGCAAAACCGCTGGGAACTCGCAGTAATTGTCAACAACGTTTATCATAGTAATTTGGTTTAGTAGTTTAATGCAAGTTAAAAACAGATGAAAGCAATAGAAAATAAAAGGGTTGAATAACAAAATAAAAGGGGATAATGGAATATTTATGGGATGAATAACACTCAGTTGAGGGTAAATGAACTATCTTATTGTTCGGCAATAACATCTTTAATTGGCACAATGTATTGCCTCGAAACAGGTATTCTGTCTTCTAAAAAGTTCATTTTTAGAAGGAAACCGCTGTAAGTACGTGTCAGTTTTTCAATATGCAAGGTATTTACAATTGTTGTACGATGGCAACGAATAAATTTTTTCTGATTCGATAATTGAAACTCTATATTTTTAAGTGTACTTCTTAAAAGTTTTTTTTCAACTACACCTTTTTCTAAATAGTTTATTTCAACATAATTATCAGCCGATTGAATAGAGATAATATTTTTAAATTTTAGTGTTAATTTATCAGATTTGTTATCTGAAATAAAATCTATTTCTTCTTCAACCTCAATTTTTTCAAATTCTTTTATTTTTAAAAAATATTGAGTGTTTTGTTCCTTAAGTATACCAATTATTTGTTCCAGAGATTTGTTTTTATAAAGAATTAATAAAACTAACAATGGTAAAAGGCAAACCAATACTACCTTTAGCATAATAAAAAGTGTTAAGTAGACATTACCCACATATCTGATATAAAATGCAAAAGCAGTTGATGTTATAACTAAAAAAAAAGTACTGAGCGTAAACGGAGGGCCACTTTCCCACTCACTTGTTTTAAACCATTTAGGTATAAATAGGGGAATTAATATAAACGCGATAAACTCTATTAGGAAAACAATTGCACCAAAACCGGTAACAAACAACAGTCGATTATTGTAATCAAGTAATTCGAGTGGGAAAGGCTGGAAAAACAGGATAAAAAGAAATACACCAAAGCTGATTAAAAATAGCCGGCTTAACTCATCTTTAAAAGAATTTAATATATTTTTCTTCAGATTATCCAATTATTGTTTTTGTATAAAGTTACGCAAAGATTAAATTATTTTCAATCCTTAATTAATAGACTTAAGTCAGTAATTATTAATTTTTCTTACATAGAGTAGTGTTTATTAATTCAATTAAAAAATTGTGTAACAGCTGTAAATACAGATTGCTATTATTGTGAAATTATCAGAAACTATTATCTTTGGTTTACTATGTTTTTATACTATTTAATATTAATGAGTTCGCAAAATACACAACATCAAAATTATTTTCTAAAAAATTGAATATGATTAGAGGTATATTTATAACTAGTAAGCAATTCATAAATATATTGTATATAGTTATTCTTATTTCGATTAATTCTTGTTCTTCAATGTATATTCCTGCAAATACCAACATCCCTTTACTTGATAAGAAAGGAGAGAAACAAGTCGATTTTTATTTGAGTACTACAGGTGCACAATTAACCGGGAATTATGCATTTTCGGATAAATACGCGATTATGGCAACAAGCAGTTTTTCATATAAGAATTTTTCTGATTATTATGATTTTTGGGATTATGTATTTGACGGCACTAGCAGTGAATCTTCCTTTTTTGATGAAAGTGAATTTGCGCATCATTATAACGAGATTGGTTTTGGCAGATATAATATTTTTGATTCAAGAATTAAAGGAGAACTATTTTGTGGCATTGGTTATGGCGTGGCAAAAGATAAGTTATCAAGTGATGATTATATTGTAACATATAGTTATAGTAATGAATATTGGTTAGGTTTTGTCCAGTATAATTTTGGACGAAGGTTTAGAAAAGTTGATATTGGTGGTGGTATAAGGGTAGGATATAGTGCTTTTAGTTTTACTTTTCCAGATGAAGATTTACCCATATTGGTATATACAACCGATAATTTTAATAACTTTTTTATTGAACCCTCATTTATCGTAAAATTCGGAAATGAAAATATAAAATTTGTTATTCGGGCAGGAGGCAGCTTGGTAAAAACCTGGGATTTTGATAATAATATTGAAACTACAAAAGGCATGGGTGATTTTTTAATTAATACAACCTCTGTTCATATTTCTTTCGGAATAAATTTTAATTTCTAACTTTTTTATTAATAGTAATTTGGAATTGATAATTAGGATGTATTTTGTTTAAACAAATTGATATCCTAATAAATAATATTTTTTCTATCTTTAGATCAGAATCAAAAACGAAACATCTTCATTTTATAAACAAGAATGTTATAATATAAAGTAAAACCCCAAATTCAAATTTATGAAAACTCTACTTGCTCTAATTCTTAGTGTAATAGTTTCTATTTCTGTTTTAGCACAGAAAAGAATCGATATTTTTACCTTATCTGGTAATTATAATTTTATGAGTACCTCCGATACTGCTGATACTAAAAACAGTGAGTCAGCTATTATGGCAAACCTGGTTTTACCTATTGTACTCAAAGATTCGTCGGTTTGGTACACAAGTGTCGATTACCAGTATTTTGCAGTTAATAATGAGCCAACAGCAACTTCGCTTCAAGATAAATTTAATTTGCATGGAATAATTCTTCGAACAGGTTTGATTTATAAGCTTAGCTCAAAGACAAACATTCAGGTTTTGTTTGCGCCTCGATATATGACCGATTTTAATGCTTCGTTTTCTAACTCGTTACAACTTGGTGGTGTACTTATGTTCGAAAAAGTAAAAAGTCCAACCTATACTTACCGGGTTGGAGTTTTTTATAATCAGGAGTTTTTTGGTCCATATGTTGTGCCGGTGTTCTATCTCGACTGGAGTGTTACAAGCAAGTTTAAAATCAATGGTTTAATTCCAATTTATGGTAAAGTATATTATCAGCCTAACCAAAACTTTTCAGCCGGCTTGCACTTTATTGGATTAACAACAACATACAGAATAAATGAAACCAACCTGGAAAATTATTATGTCGATCGACGCAGTATAGATTTGTCATTATTCTCAAATATTCATCTTTTCGATAATCTCTTTATTGAAGGTCGTTTGGGATATTCACTTTCTAAAGATTATGGATTATTTAAAGAAAATGATAAGATTACATTAGGATTACCTCTTGTAAATATTGGCGACGATAGGGATCGACAAAACAATGAATTTGGCGGGAGTTTGTTTGTTCATTTGAAGTTGTCATATAGTTTGCCACTCAAATAATTTTTTAAACTGAATCAAAACTGGTCTTATGAAGAGAATATTTAAGAAGATTATTTTCTTTATTTTCTTTTTTATAGCATTTATTCCCGTAATATATGCAAATGAAGATATTCAATTGACCATTGAAGAGCCATCCACAAAATTTATGTTTTGGGCTTTTCTGCTTGGTGGTTTAAGTGCAATTTCTTTAGTTATTGGTTCTGTTTTGGGATTGATTTGGAAACCTTCGCCACGGATTACAGCAGGATTTACCGCATTTGGCGCTGGTGCATTGCTTGCTGCATTGAGTGTTGAGCTTATTGCTCCTACAGTAATCGAATTTGTCGAGAGCAATCACGCTCCCATAGGTGAAACAACTGGCCATGATATGTTTTTAGAGTTTACATTCTTAATTGTTGGATGTGTAATTGGAGGTGTTTTATTTTATTTTATGAATGAAGCTTTAAATAGCAAAGGTGGATATTTGCGTAAAGCATCGACAACAATTGCATACTTCAATCATTTGCGTAACAAAAGAACCCGACTGGCATTAAAACGTTTTTCAAAAATAAAACTAATCAGATCGATTCCGGCCACTCATATGGATATTTTGGTACAGCATATTCGTCAGGTTCATTTTAGAAAGGGACATTATCTATTTCATAAGGGAGATATAACTAATCGTATTTACTTTATTGAAAGTGGAGAAGTAAATCTTGTATACAATAACGATAAAGATCATTTAATTAAAGATAATGAAATTGTTGGTGAAACAGCTTTCTTAATTCATGACCCAATTTTATATGATGCAATCGCCAGTACAGATGTAAAAGCCTTTGAATTAACCCAGAATGATTTTAACCAATTGCGCGATACTTGCCCCGAATTACAGGAAATAATCGGCCTTTATGCAAGGAATGAATTATTGCACGATCTAGGCCAAATGAATGGAGAAAGTGAAAATCATATGGATGCAAAAGAATGGACAATAGAAGCATCAAAGCATGTTCACCAGCATTCATATATACCTACACAGAAAGAGATTAATGATCATGCCCAAAAACAAACATCTGCACCATTATCTATTTGGTTGGGAATATTCCTTGATGGTATTCCCGAAAGTTTTGTTATTGGAGCAGGATTTTTAATAATACTTGCATCCAAAGGATCGCTTGATTCACTCTCATTTTCTTCAGTAATTCCATATACTTTAATTGCCGGACTTTTCTTATCCAACCTGCCCGAAGCTATGTCGAGTAGTATTGGTATGAAAAAAATGGGATGGAAACCATTTAAAATTCTTAGTTTATGGAGTTCACTAATGATTATGACTGCAGTCGGTGCTGTTTTTGGATACTACTATGGAGCAGTAATCCCAAATTATATCGAAATAGGAGTTGAGGGTGTTGCATCTGGTGCTATGCTTACCATGATTTCTCAAACAATGATTCCTGAAGCGGTACATATTGGGGGAAGTAAAGTTACTGGATTAAGTACATTAGCCGGATATTTGTCTGCTGTTGCTTTTAAGGTTTTCGAATAATTGGTTTAATCTGTAAATTAATAAATACATAAATGAATCTTATTACAATTCTTGGATTGGTTGCTGCAAGCTTAACTACAGGGTCTTTTTTACCTCAGGCAATAAAAGCTATTAAAACAAAACATACCAAGGATTTATCTCTTGGAATGTATAGTGTTTTAACTTCGGGTATTGTATTGTGGTTGATTTATGGAATACTTGTTAATGATATCCCTATTATTGCATCAAATTGTGTTACCTTGGTTTTTACATCAGCCATTCTTTTTCTTAAGTTGAGGTATAAGTAATTGCTCACATATTTATTGAATAGTTGGTTATTACTTTTACTAAATAGTAGTATAATAGTATGCTGCCATCCCTAAAGTGAGAAAACAATATCATTGTTTCTAAAAATAATATGAGAGAAACTTAAAATAAACCCAAGGCAAATTTTATAGTCTATTTAATTAAAATATCTATAAATAAAAAGAACTACTTTTGCCGTTGTATTTGAAACATAACACATGCTGAAATCCCCACTTAAAGGTTATAGTTTTGCACTCTTGGCAACTCTTGCAGGATCTACAGTTTATATTTTTAGTAAGGCGGCACTATCTGAAATAAGCTTACCACAATTTGGCTTTTATTGGTTTTCGTTAGCTATATTTTGGAATGCAGCATATGCTTTTAGCACACCTGAACATCGAAGATTCAAAGCTATCTCAAAGCAATCACTTAAGGTCATGTTATGGATTGGTTTAATAGAAATTGTGGCAACAACAACTTTTTATGCAGCAATTTCAGTAGCGTCAAATGCAGCAATCCCTTCGTTTTTAAGAAATATGGAATATATCTTTGTTGCGGTTATGGGTGTTTTATTGTTGGGTGAGCGTTTTGCTAAGCTTGAAATGCTTGGTGTTATATTAACACTGGTAGGCGTTTTGGTAATTAGCTATCACAAAGATACATCGCTACAATCGTTTGTAACCGGAACTTCTGGTTTAATGGTTGTTAGTACTATATTCTATGCTATACGTACAATATCCGCAAAAAAACATATTGAAACAGTTACACCTATTATGTTAGCTATAAATAGAGCCGTGTTCTTATTTGTATTTGCCGCAATTCTTTTATTCATTCTTAATCAGAGTATAGTAATTTCCCGTTTTGCATTTATCAATATTTTAATTGGTTCCTTTTTAGGTCCTTTTCTTACTTCGCTTGGGCAATATAATGCATTAAAACATATCGAAGCATCACGATCGGCTATTTTGCAAAGTTCAACAGCTTTGTTCGTACTTTTAGGAGCTTATATGTATTTTGGAAAACTCCCTTTAGCTTATCAAATTGTAGGTGGATTATTTACAATAATTGGAGCTATTTTACTTATTATTGGCCGAAGAATTCATTTTAAATGCCTATATACCAGAAAGGCCACCATTGGCATAAAGCAAACGTAAAATGATAAGATACTTCTTTCATATTGGATATAATGGAATAAACTACAGAGGTTGGCAGCGACAACGTAAAGATGTTGTTACCGTGCAAGCTGTAATAGAAGAAAAACTCCGAATCCTATTTAAAAAGCATATTACAACACTTGGGTGCGGTAGAACAGATGCCAAAGTACATGCTATGCAGTATTTTTTTCATATTGATATTGAAAATGAATTTAACAGAGATGTTTTGTTTTTATTAAACAAAATGCTGCCTAACGACATTTCTATTTTTGATATAATTAAAATGGATGGTGAGCCTCATGCTCAGTATGATGCATTTGAGAGAACGTATGATTATTTCATTCATACAGTTAAAGATCCTTTTTTAAGCGATTTTAGTTCATTATATTTAATTAATGATTTGAACATAGATAATATGAGAAAAGCAGTAGCTCTATTGCCAAAGTACGACGATTACAGAGCTTTATGCAAATCACCCGATAAGCATAATAATACAAATAGTAAGGTTACATCAGCAAAACTTTTTACCAATCCCGCAGGGGATAAAATTCGTTTTCAGATTACAGCAAATAAATTTTTAAAAGCAATGGTTCGCATTATAGTGGGTAAGTTAATTGAAATAGGAACCGGTGAGCTAACCGTTGCAGAATTTGAAAATAAATTAAAAAGTCAGATAGCGCCACTAACTGTAAAGCCTGCATACCCGCAAGGATTATATCTCACTAAAGTAACATATCCTTTTCTCGATATTCCAGCTCGTACTGAATGGTTAGATAGATTGCACAATACATCAGATAATTACTGGAAACAATTATAAATTCAAATGAATTTTTGAAGAAAAAGATAGATAAAAAAATAATTAAGTAGTATCTATTTGAAATCGTATGGTTAATTTTTACATTTATAGGTGTTTAAAAATAATATTGGTTCTCTAATAGAACTTAACTCTTAATATAAATGTTATACTAACCCATTTAATTATGAAAAGCAAGCTATTACTTCTAACATTACTTTTTTTTGGATTATGTAATTCGATTTTTGCTCAGGATATTTTACTTTTAAAAAATGGTGACGAACTAAAAGTTATTGTTTCAGAAGTTTCTTTGGATGTGATTAAATATAAAAAATTCGAAAATCCTGACGGTCCATTGTATCTTATTGAGAAAGAAAAAGTAGCAATGATTACTTATAAGAATGGATCAAAAGATGTATTTTCTGAAATGCCAATAGTACAAAAAGAAGAACAACAGCCCATTCAACAGCAAAAAAGCTATAAGGTATTAACAGAAAAAAGAGGGATTGTAAAACAAAATGGTATTACAATTAAAAAGAACGAAATAAGAACTATTATGTCTGAAAACACCGATGCATTGAATTTATATAATTCGGGTCAGAGTTTAATTCTTGCAGGAGAAGTATTTAGTTATGCTGGTTTAGGTATTGTATTGATCGCTGCGGTAGTCGAAAATAGAAATGTTTACAAAGATAATGTTGCTGCTATGGTTGGAGTTATTGGTGGCGTTGCTTGTCTTGGAACAAGCATGGTTGTTACTTTTACTGGGAGAAATAAAATAAAAAAATCAGTCAATCTTTATAATTCAGACTTGAAGCAACAATCATCATATCAGATTGGATTGGGTTTAAATCAGAATGGAGTTGCCCTTGTATATAAATTCTAGATTTTATTCTTATTTAAAAATTATCCAGATTTTTATTTTTGTTATTAAATAGATTAAAATATAGATTATGATACTCAAACTACGTGTAGTTGTTTATTTATTAGTCCTGATTATACCCTTTTCGGGATTATCCCAAAATATTGACAGTTTAAATAATATAATTAGCAAATCACAATCTGATTCGGCAAAAATAGAAGCCTGTTGGCAATTAGCCGATTTTTATTATTATGACAATCCAGATACAGCCATATTCTATTATACAAAAGCAATAGAAATTGGGAAAAAGACAGAACTACAATCACTATTGTTTAATACACAAACCTATCTTTTTAATCTTTTTATAGATCAATCAAATTATTTTAGTGCAAAGCAAATCGCCATTGATGCTTTATTAACTGCCGAAACCATTAATGATTCATTATTGATTTCTCAAGCTCACAGTAATATGGGAAATCTATATATGTATATTGAGTTAAATGATAAGGCACTGAGTCATCTTTTGCAAGCAATTAAAATTTATCCGATAGAAACAAATCCTGCTGAAATTGGTAAGCTTTATGGCAGACTTGGTAATCTTTATCTTTTTATTGAAGATTTTGATGATGCTGAAAAATCATATTTGAAAGCTATTGAATTTTTTAAACAACAAAATGTTCAGAGAGGTATAATTATTTCAACTCAGAATTTAGGTATTATAGAGAAAAGGAAAAAGAATTTTGATAAGGCTTTAGAGTATTACACTGATGCTTTAAATGGTTATACTGAATTGAAGAATACTCTGGGTGTTGCTCAATGTATGGCCAATATGGGAAACATCTATATTGAGAAGAAAGAATACTATAAGGCACTCTCTAATTTTCATGCTGCATTAAAAATCTTTATTGATCAAAAGCAGATTATTGATGAAATAGTATGTTATTCCGAAATTGCTAATTTATATTTTAAGATTAAAAAGTTTGATTTAGCATTCGATTATATTAGTAAAGCAAATGATCGGTCTAAATTGTTACCCGATAATACAGGTACACAACTATCCATATTATACCAACTGCAAGAGATTTATGCTGCTTCTGGCGATTCTTCAAATGCATACAAATATCTTAAAGATTATCAGGTTTTAAACGATACATTAGTTAATCAGAATTCGCAGCGAAGAATAGAAACACTTAAAATGCAGTACGATTTTGAACAAAAAGAGAAAGATATTCAGCTTTTAACTATTGAAAACGAGCTTAAGGAAACAGAGCTGAAAAGGAAAAGTGTTTTTCAAATATTGTATTTGGTGTTTATAGGAATGGCCATTTTCGCATTGTCAGTTTTGTTTTTCCTTTTCAGGCTTAAAAGAAAAGCAAACATTGCATTGGAACATAAGAATGCAGAAATAATGCAACAGAAAGAAGAGATTGAATCGCAACGCGATGAGATTGAAGCACAGCGCGATATGGTATATGGGCAGAAGATTGATTTAGAAATAATTCACTCAAAAATTTCCCAAAGCATCGAATATGCACAGATAATTCAATCATCTATTTTACCCGATCCCGAAATTCTGAAAGAAAGAGTTTCTGATTTTTTTGTTTTCTATAAGCCAAAAGATGTTGTTAGTGGTGATTTTTATTGGTGGGCTAATGTAGAAAATAATACTGTTATAACAGCGGTTGATTGCACAGGTCATGGTGTTCCGGGTGCATTTATGAGTATGCTCGGTATTTCATTCTTACGCGAAATAGTAATGAAAGAGTATATTACTCATCCGGGAGTAATTTTACGGAAACTACGTAAGGAAATTGTTAAAAGCTTAAACCAGAAAGACGAACTGGGAGCCCCACGTGATGGTATGGATATGGCACTAATTAGCATTAATCATGAAACCAATATGATGGAGTTTGCCGGGGCGCATAACCCTGTTTATATTATTAGCAAAACAATTCAGAAACCTGATAATAAATCATTTCAGTTATACACTCTTGATGGAGTAGATGAAAAACTTCTTGAAATTAAACCTGATAAAATGCCAATCGCTATATATCATCGAATGGATTCGTTTACTAATCAGGAAATTCAGTTGCAAAAGGGAGATCAGATTTATATGTTTAGCGATGGTTATGTTGATCAATTTGGTGGCGAGGATAAAAAACGTTTTATGAATGGAGCTTTTAGAGAACTACTTCTTAAAATAGCAAATAAACCAATGGAAACACAAAAAGAAATAATTGAAAATACATTCGAATTCTGGAAAGGCGATACCGAACAAATAGATGATATAGTAGTAGTTGGAATTAAGATTTAGCCTGAGTATAGTTATTTAATTTGGGATTATGATTAGTAAGAAAATAGTTGGTGTTATTATTTTAGTATGTTTAAGTTTCTCGGTATTAAGTGCTCAAAATCCTGATTCTCTGCGCAAAATAATCTACTCTGATAAGAAGGAAGAATCTATAAAATCAGCACTGGAATTAAGTAGTTTTTTTCAATATCAGAATACAGATAGTGCATTAAAATATGTAAATCTTACTATAGATTTAATCGGGAAACGTAAATTTCCTGATTTAAGATATAAAGCATATATTATTAAAGGCAATATTTATGAAGATTTGGGACAAACGGATTCTGCTTTAAAATATTATAATAATGCGTTAAAACAGGCCAATGATTTAGGCAAGGAGCAGAAAATTGCAGATTGCTACAATAATATTGGAAGAATATATAAGAAACGCCAGTTATACGATAGTGCAACTATCCTGTATGAAAAGGCTCTTCAGATTAATACCGAGATTAAAGATTCAGTAAATTTAGGTGTAGTGTTAAATAATATAGGTAACCTGAATTCAGAACAAGCAAATTATTCTGCAGCACTTGTTTATCTTACGCAGGCAGGCGAAATTTTCGAATCCATAAAAAACTATAATTATGCATCGTATGTGCTTAATAATGTTGGCAATATATACTATTTTATTGGCGATTATGATCGGGCAGCAGATAGCTACTATAAAGTATTGAGATTTTCAAAAGAAATAAATGACTTGGTTTTAGAAGCTGGTGCATATAATAATCTGGCTATTACGCATAAAAGCCTCGAAAATTATGAACGTTCACTTTACTATTTGCAACAGGCACTTGATATATATAATAAAACGAATGATATTCAAAATAAACATAAGACACTACATAATTTCGGAGTTACTTATTTAAGTGCAGAACAATACGATAGCGCCTATGTATATTACCTCAAATCGCTTGAGATTACAACCAGGATTAATGATCTAAAATCAATTGGGGAAACAATTGGTGAGCTTGGCGAAGTTTTTATGAAGAAAAATATGCCAGATTCAGCAAGGATCTATTTTGAAAAAGCTATCAAAATAAGCCAATCCATAAAAGATCCTTTAAACGAAAGCTTGTGCAAATATCGATTAGGAGTACTGTATTTAAAACAAGATAATCTGAAATTAAGTGAAATATGCTTAAATGATGCATTGAATATTTCGTCACAAATTGGTGTAATCGAAAGATCAATGGATATTTATTCTTACTTGTCGAAAATTTATGAGAAAAAGGGGGATTATAAAAAGGCATTTTTTTATTATAATGATTATTCGGCATTAGCTGATTCTATTCTTGGTCAGGAAAATAAAATTGTGGTTGAAGAACTCGAAACAAAGTATGAAGTTGATCAGAAAAATGTGCAGATTGAATTATTAAAGAAAAACGATATTATAAGCCAGTTAGAATTAAAACGCAAGACATTGGTATTTTACTTCTCACTTGTAGTTATATTTTTTATGCTCATATCCATTGTTTTTGCTCTTGTTACAAATAAACGTAGAAAAAGAATGAATGAGATTCTATTGAAACAGAATCATGAAATTAGTGAGCAAAAAGAAGAGATACAATCCCAGCGTGATGAAATTGAAGCACATCGTGATCTGGTTTATAATCAGAAACAAGATATTGAAATAACTCATCTTAAAATTTCTGAGAGTATTGAATATGCTCAAGTAATTCAAGAATCAATTTTACCCGATACAGAAATCCTTAAAGAAAATGTTTCTGATTTTTTTGTATTTTTTAAACCTAAAGATGTTGTAAGTGGCGACTTTTATTGGTGGGCAAATGTTGAAAATTGTACTGTTATAGCAGCGGTTGATTGCACTGGGCATGGTGTTCCGGGTGCATTTATGAGTATGCTTGGTATTTCATTCTTACGCGAAATAGTAATGAAAGAATATATTACACATCCAGGAGTTATTTTGAGGAAACTGCGTAAAGAAATTGTCAAAAGCTTAAAACAGAAGGACGAACTTGGAGCCCCACGCGATGGAATGGATATGGCGCTTATTAGTATTAATCACGAAACAAATATAATGGAGTTTGCCGGAGCACATAATCCAGTATATATAATTAGCAAAACAATAAAAAAACCCGATAATAAGTTATTTCAGATGTATACTCTTGATGGGGTGGAGGAAAAACTCCTTGAAATTAAACCAGATAAAATGCCAATTGCTATTTATTACCGAATGGATCCGTTTACAAATCATGAGATTCAATTAGAAAGGGGAGATCAGATTTATATGTTTAGCGATGGATTTGTAGATCAATTTGGAGGCGATGATAAGAAACGTTTCATGTATGGAGCCTTTCGTGAGCTACTGCTAAAAATAGCAAATAAACCCCTGGAAACGCAAAAGGAGATAATTGAAAATACTTTTGATTATTGGAAAGGTACTCACGAACAAATAGATGATGTTGTGGTACTTGGTATAAAAATCTAATCTTTCTCGATAGGCTTAATTGATAATTGGAACGCCTTCTTAGCTCAGTTGGTAGAGCAGCTCATTCGTAATGAGCAGGTCGCGGGTTCGAATCCCGTGGAAGGCTCTACTGGTGAATAGTGATCAGTGAGAAGTGAGCTGTGAGTGATAGAAAAGCTATTTGTCAAGCTTAAAACCCTAACTCACCAATCCATTCACCATTCACTAATCACAGTTTACTAATCCGATTTGCTTTTTACCTCAGAATTTCTGAACTTGAGGTTTGTTAAACCCTAAATATCAATTATATGAAAAAACTTATTTACTCAGTTATTCTGATTGTTATTTCATTTATTCAGGTTTATAGTCAAATACCAGAAAAGTTCAATTATCAGGGAGTGTTACGAAATTCTGCAGGTGAACTAGTAAAAAACACATCCATAACAGTTAAAATATCTTTATTACAAGGAAACACATCGGGTGATGTTGTGTACTCAGAAAACTATACAGTTAGTACAAATAATTATGGTCAGTTTACGGTTCAGGTTGGAGGAGGAACAGTATTATTCAGTACTTTTAATAGTATTGATTGGTCACAACAGTTGTATCAGAAAACTGAAATTGCTTATCCTGCTGGAGGTACATTAGTTGATATGGGAACAATCCAATTAATTTCGGTTCCATATTCAAACTATTCAGGAAAAGCAAAAGTCCTTGATAATAATTTGCTTTATTTCACCGATACGGATACCTTATTTGCAGTAAAAGACCGCGATGGAAACATTGTATTTGCAGTATTTCCAGATGGAGCTAAAGTTTATACTAATATTGATTCCAAAGGCAAGGTTGGTGGATTTGCAGTAAGTGGCCGAACACCAACAAAATTGGGCGAAGAAATTGAATATTTCAGAGTAACACCAGACAGTACCAGAGTTTGGGTTAACGATTCAATTGGAACAAAAGGCAAAGTTGGTGGATTTGCAGTAAGTGGCCGCACGCCAACTAAAGGAATTATAAATGATTATTTATTTGTAACCTCCGATAGTACACGAGTTTATATTAATGATTCCTCAACAACAAAGGGAAGAGTAGGCGGTTTTGCAATAAGTGGCCGTACTCAAACGAAAGGTGAGGTAAAACCGTTTACTTCATTAACACCTGAAAATTACCTTATAGGTCATCGCAGTGGGTCTTCAATCACCACTGGTCGTTATAATTCGTTCTTTGGTTACGAGGCAGGATTCTCAAATACATCAGGAAATAGTAATATTATACAGGGCTATAAATCGGGGTATTCGAATACACTTGGCTCGTATAATATTTTTCTTGGAGATTCTGCCGGATTTTCCAATACAAGTGGAGAAATAAATATCTTTATGGGTTATAAGGCTGGTTCCTCAAATACCACAGGTAGTTATAATGTTCTCATAGGTGACTCTGCAGGTGTTTCTAATACAACTGGTGTTGCAAATATTTTTATTGGTCCTTGGGCTGGTTACCAGAATACAACTGGAGATCGAAATGTGATTGTTGGTGTTGCTGGTTATGAAAATAATACTGGTTTTAGTAATGTCTTTTTAGGAACCTTTTCAGGAACCAAAAACCATGATGGAAATAGAAATGTTTATATTGGTGATAATGCAGGAGGTAATATTTCAGGAGGACAAGAAAATGTATTTGTTGGTAAAAGTTCTGGCTGGAAAACAACAAGTGGTAATCGTAATGTATTTTTAGGAGCATGGTCAGGAAATAATTCTGATTCTGCTAATTTTTGTGTTTTTATTGGAACAAGTGCAGGTTGGAACTCTGATGGAGGATGGAGAAATATATTTATTGGGCCATTTGCTGGTTATTCGAACAGTGGAACCGATAATGTTTTTATTGGCAATGAAGCAGGTTATTATGAAACAACTTCAAATAAGCTTTATATCTCTAATACATCTACCATCTCACCATTAATTTATGGTGAATTTGATAATGCTGCTTTAAAGTTTAATGCAAAAGTAAATATTAGAGATTTTATGGTGCTTGAGCCACGAAACACAGCTCCTGAAAGTCCAGCCAAAGGAACAGTTTACTTCGATAATAACGATAACAAAGCCAAGATGTGGGACGGAACTACCTGGCAATCGCTTTGGTAGTTCACGAAAATTATTACGCAAAGTAAGCGCAGAGATCCGCAAAATACTATTCTCTGCGAAGCTCTGCGTTTTTTTCTCTGTGAATCTTTGCGTAATAAATAATTGCATACTAATTCCTGATTTGCTTTTTACCTGAAATTTTCTGAAATTTAGATTTGTTTCCCCCTTAATTATTAATAATCAGCAATATGAGAAAATTAGTTTTGTTGTTAATCTGTATTTCCTTACTGGATTTACAGGCCATTAGTCAGATTCCTGAGAAATTCAATTACCAGGGCGTATTGCGAAATACCTCAGGCGAACTGGTAAAAAATACCTCGATAACAGTTAAAATATCGCTACTGCAAGGTATTACTATGGATACTCTTGTTTATTCCGAAAGCCATACAGTTGGCACAAATAATTATGGACAGTTTACTATTCAGGTTGGAGGTGGAACAGCATTAAATAGCATTTTTAATAGTATTGATTGGTCAAAACAATTGTACCAGAAAATCGAAGTTGCCAATCCTGCTGGAGGTACATTAGTTGATATGGGAACAATCCAATTAATTTCGGTTCCATATTCAAACTATTCTGGCAAAGCAAAGCTTCTTGATAATAATCTTCTTTATTTTACCGATACAGATACCTTATTTGCAGTAAAAGACCATAATGGGAATATAGTTTTTGCAGTTTTTACCGATGGAGCCAAAGTTTATGTAAATGAGGCTTCAAAGGGAAAAGTAGGAGGATTTGCTGTTAGTGGTCGAACTCCAACAAAATTAGGAGAAGAAACTGAGTATTTTAGGGTTACTTCTGATAGTACCAGAATCTATATTGTTGATACTTTAACATCAAAAGGTTCAGTAGGAGGATTTGCTGTTAGTGGCCGTACTCCAACAAAAGGTATTCTAAACGAATATCTTTTTATAACAGCCGATAGTACACGTATTTATGTAAATGATTCTATATCAGCCAAAGGCAAAGTAGGAGGATTTGCTGTAAGTGGAAGAACACCTACTAAAGGATATAGTAACGATTATTTGCATGTTACAGCCGATAGTACACGTATTTTTACTAGAGATACAATTAGCGGATTTAGTATTAAAGACAATAGAGAAGGTAAACTATTAAGTTATATGAAACTAACTCCAATAAATTATTTTATTGGACATAATGCTGGGAAGAATAATACTACGGGTAGATTCAACTCAATTATTGGTTATGAATCTGCTTTTAATAATACCGAGGGTAGTGATAATGTTTTTTTTGGCTACCAGTGTGGTTATTCAAATAAGTTAGGTCTTAATAATATTTTTATTGGTAAAAGTGCTGGATATAATAATGTAGGTGAAATTCAGACAGAACCTTACTATCTTGAATATGGTTCATATAATATTTTTATTGGTAATAGCTCAGGATATAGTAATGTTTCAGGTTGGACAAATTGTTTTTTGGGTAATTTTTCTGGTTATGGTAATTTAACGGGCTCTGATAATACCTTTATAGGAAACTTTGCAGGAGAAAGTAATACTAGTGGATGGGAAAATACTTCTTTGGGTGCGTTTTCAAGCAGGTCTAATTTAACGGGCGTTCAGAATGTAACCATCGGATTTTATAGTGGTAATAAGAATACTGGAAGTTCTAATACTTTTGTGGGCGCAAACTCTGGTATTGATAATACATCAGGGCAAAACAATACCATAATAGGGTATAATGCTAATGTATCCGATAGTTCTTTATTTAATGCTACAGCTATAGGTAGTGGCTCAATTGTTAATTCAAGTAATAAAATTGTTCTGGGAAATTCTTCTGCAATTACAGTTGGAGGTTATGGAAATTGGAGCAATTACTCTGATCGCAGGTTGAAAGAAAATATTGTTTATAAAAATGATCTTGGACTAAATTTTATCATGGGTTTAAAAACAGTATCGTATAATTATAAGGATGACATAAATAAAAAACGTAGAGATGGTCTTGTTGCTCAGGATGTCCAACAAATTCTTGACGATCTAAATATTAATTTTAGTGGGCTAGTGATAGATAATGATTCGATGAAAACAATGAATTTGTCATATAGTGATTTTGTAATTCCTTTAATAAATGCTGTTCAGGAGCAACAAAATAAGATTGATGTTTTAATAAATGAAAATCAGAAATTAAAACAACGATTAGAGAAATTAGAAAAAAATAATTAAATAATTTTTAAACTTCATCAATGATTAAAATGATTTTGTCAATTATAATATGACTTCTCTTTTATAATTCATTATATTGAAAATCTTAAAATTCAGTTCCTGTGTTGAGAATTCGAAATTTTTATTAAACACCTTGAATTTTCTAAAAATAATAAGTTGGATTTTGTCATTTAAAATCAGTGGGTTAATTCGTTGGATCTTTATTATTTGATTAAAATATTGATTATTAAATTAAATTGAATGAAATTGAATGAAATTTAATATGAATTCTTAATTATAATATAAACTGAATCCTAAACTAATAGGATTTAATACGCATTAATATGAAATATATAACTTCTAAAAATTTGCTCATTTTTACTGTAGTTTTATTATTAAACAGTATTTTCTCTGTTGAACTTTTTTCTCAGAATGTAGCAGTTACCGATGATGATTCTTATACTGCCAATTCATCTGCAATACTTGATGTAAAATCGAATACCAAAGGATTACTAATTCCAAGGTTAACAACTGTTCAACGTGAAGCAATAAATCCAGCTGCAATTGGGTTACTGGTATTCGATACTGATAAAAATTCATTTTATTATTATAGTGATGAAGAATGGCTTGCTTTACCACAAGTTAGTTCATCAACAGGAGTAAGCGATGCTCTTTTTGCTGTAAAAAATGCTGCAGGCGACACTATTTTTGCCGTATACAACGATGGGGTAAAAGTTGTTGTGCCTTATGGTACAAAAGGTAAAGTAGGTGGATTTGCTGTTAGCGGTCGCACACCTACAAAATTAGGAGAAGAAGGCTATTTACTTGTAACTCCTGATAGTACTCGTATTTTTGTAAATGAAGTGGATGTTAAGGGTAAAGTAGGCGGTTTTGCAGTAAGTGGACGTACTCCAACAAAAGGATTTACAAATAATTACATGGAGGTAACAAAAGACAGTACTCGAATTTATATTACAGAAGGATTAACAAAAGGCAAAGTAGGAGGATTTGCAGTAAGTGGAAGAACGCCAACAAAATCAAATGGTACAGATTATTTTAACATATCAGGAAAATCACAAGCTGAAGAAATTAATAACGAATCCAGAATAATGTGGTATCCGGTAAAAGCAGCATTTCTTGCTGGTGAGGTACATGTAGGAACAGCCGATAGTGTTGGTACAAATTCAACTGCATTAGGTTACAGAACTATTGCTATGGGTAATTATTCACAAGCAATGGGTTTTATGGCACAATCATTAGGTTTAAACTCAACTGCAATAGGTAACTTTGCCATAGCGAAATCAAACAATTCTTTTGCATTTGGCGATAGTGCTCAGGCAATAAATACTGATGCTTATTCATTTGGAGCAGGAGCTATTGCTTCAGGTATTGGAAGTTATGCTTTTGGTTCACAGGGTCGTGATACTTTAACCCTTGAACCAACATCTTTACCAACTATTGCTGAAGGTAATTATTCTTTTGCTATTGGATTAGGTGCTTATGCAAAAGGAGATATTTCAATTTCAATAGGTAATAATACAACTGCCGAAGGTAAAAATTCTTTTGCATTGGGATCAAGTACCACAGCAATCGGTGATTATTCAACTACAATGGGTCATGGATCACAAGCAAGTGGTTTATATTCACTTGCATTGGGAAACAATGCTATAGCAAGTGGTTATAGTTCAACTGCAATAGGTCGCGATGTAGAAGCAAGCGCTGGTAGTTCTACAGTTATTGGTTTTGAATCAATAGCTAGCGGTGGCGGTGCTACTGCAATTGGTTCTTGGGCAACTGCTAGTGGAAGTGGTTCAATTTCCTTAGGTCTTTTATGTATTTCAAGTGGAATATATTCAACATCTATGGGAGAAGAAACTAAAGCTGTCGGTGAGACATCCACTTCAATGGGCTATAGAACGACTGCTAATGGAACTTATTCAACAACTATTGGGCAAGGAACTACTGCTGATGGACAATCTTCTTTTGCAATGGGTGATCGCACAATAGCAAGTGGAAATCTTTCAGTTTCAATGGGGCGTTTTACAACAGCCCAGTCATATGCATCATTAGTTATTGGACGATATAATATTGTTTCTGGCACAACAACTTCATGGGTTGCAGCGGAACCATTATTCGTTGTTGGAAACGGGACAAGTTCTTTATCAAGAAATAATGCGCTGACCGTTTTGAAAAATGGAAATATAGGCTTTGGAACAGCAGATCCAACGCAAAAAATTGATATTGATGGTCAAATAAGAATTAGAGGTGGCAGCCCTGCTACTGGGAAAATACTTACATCTGATGTCGATGGTGTTGGTTCATGGAGTACTTTAGATTTATCTAATATTTCTGGAACTTTAACCGTCGCTAAAGGAGGAACTGGACATACTAGTCTTACTGCTAATAAAATTTTAGTAGGTAATGGTACTTCGGCTATTTTATACCCTTTAAATTTACACTGGGATAATACAAATAGCCGATTAGGTATAAAAAACACATCTCCTTTATATAATCTTGATGTTACAGGTACAGGTAGATTTACCTCAGATGTAAATTTAGCTACTTCTTCCGGCAATGTTGGAATTGGAACAACAGCACCTGCTTATAAATTAGATTTGGTAGATAGTTATTGGAATGCTTCGGGAGGATATTTTGTGAGATTCAGAAATAATGGTGGTAATTATGCCGATGGTATAAGAATTGAAACCGGAGACGTTAATGGTTCTGGTGCAGGATATAATGATATAATATATGTTTACTGTGGCGATGGCGATGGAACATGGGTTGGTTCAATTTATAGTCACGATGGTACATTATTGATGAATGGAAAATCAGCAAGTCCCACTAAAAATAGTGATATTAAAAATACAAATTCTGGATTAAATATTATTAATCAACTAAATGTTGTTGACTATGATTTTAACAGCAAAACGAATACATATAAAACAGGTTTTATAGGTGAAGATGCTATAAAAGTTTTTCCTACGATGGTAAGATTAGAAGAAGAGACAGGTGAATATGGAGTTGCTAATTCTGCTCTTGTACCTGTGTTAACAAAAGCTATTCAAGAGCAACAATCTCAAATTGAAGAATTAAAAGCCGAACTCGAAGAGCTAAAATCGCTTTTAAAGAAATAGCATTTCGTAAACCCATTAACTACAAAGGGACAATTCATTAAAGCAGAATTGTCCCTTACCATTTTGCAGTTTTTTTAATTAGCTTTTCAAACTGAACCTAGGCAGCTACAATTCAACGCCAATTACTAAAATATCATCAACTTGATCGAAAGCACCCTGCCAAAAATCGAGATTATCTTCGAGTAATCAATGGTGATCGCCTAATGGGCGATGGAAATGTTTATCTGGGATCCTATGCTGGGAGAAACAATTTATAAGGTAACTGGAATGTTTTTATTGGATATTCAGCAGGAATGAACGAATCAGCTTCTGAAAGATTATATATTGCAAATAATGATACTCCAAATCCCTTAATATATGGTGAGTTTGATAACACTGTATTAAAACTTAATGCAAAAGTAAATATACGTGATTTTATGGTGCTCGAACCACGAAATACTGCACCTGATAATCCAGCTAAGGGAACAGTTTACTTCGATAATAACGATAACAAAGCCAAGATGTGGGATGGCATTATTTGGCAATCGTTGTGGTAACTTACCTTTTTTTGCCACTAAGACAATGAGTTCACTAAGGTTTAAATATTATCTTTGTGTTTCTAAGTGTTCGAAGTGACTTAGTGGTAAAATTAATATACTATGTTTTTTGTTCCTATTCAATATAACGAACCTATATTTCGTCCTCCTGGCGAGGCACAGTCGGCTATTCTGCAAGTAACTATTGGATGCTCGTGGAACAAATGTGCCTTTTGCGAAATGTATACTTCCAAAAAATTCAGTACAAGACCTTTTGAGCAGATAAAATCAGATATTGAGAAACTGGCAAAAATATATTCGGGTGTTCGCAAAGTTTTTTTAGCCGATGGAGATGCTTTTGTTCTTTCGGCAAATAAGCTTATTCCAATTTTAGAGGAGATAAATAACCAGTTTGGGAAGATTCAGCGGATTTCGTCGTACGCTTTGCCCAAAGATATCATTACCAAATCGAACGATGAATTAATTCAATTGAAGAATCTTGGTTTGAAATTACTTTACATTGGAATTGAATCCGGTGATGATAAATTGCTCCAACTTATTAATAAAGGGGAAACATTTAAATCGACTGTTGAAGGAATAACCAAAGCTCACAATGCTGGAATCGAAACATCTATAATGATTATAAACGGACTGGGAGGGAGGAAATACAGTCATCAGCATGCTATTCGTTCTGCTGAGATTATAAACCAGATAAATCCTAAGTTTTTATCAACCTTAACACTAAGTATGCCCTTTGGTTTGGATCATTTCGAATCAAGGTTTTCGGGTGATTATCAGCAACAAAGTATAAAGGAGCTTTTCGAAGAACTAAAACTCTTTATCGAAAACCTGAACGTGAATAATGTGATTTATCGCAGCGATCATGTTTCAAATAACCTGATTCTGAAAGGTAATTTGTCAAAGGATAAAGCTTTACTTTTAAATCAAATTGATGAAGCCATTCGAAATACTCCGGCTAATTTGTTTCCAGAAACCCCTGCCTTTCTGTAAAATGGAACGCGGATGACACAAATTAAACAAATCCTCGCAGATTTGATTTGTTTAAATCTGTTATATCTGTGTTATTAGTGTTCTATATGTGGAGGCTATTTTTTACTTCTTTCGAGTTCTTTCAGGTTATCCAGTTTTTTCTTTTCAAGGAATCCTTTAATATCATATAAATGTTCCTTCACTTTTTTGTTTCCAAATTCATAAACTTTCTGAGCTAATCCATCCAAGAAATCACGGTCATGCGAAACAAGGATAATTGTACCATCAAATTCCTGTAAAGCACTCTTTAATATGTCTTTAGTTTTCATATCAAGATGATTCGTAGGCTCATCAAGTATAAGTAAATTAACCGGTTCTAATAAAAGCTTTACCATTGCAAGTCGGGTTCTTTCGCCACCAGAAAGTACTTTCACCTTTTTCTGAATATTATCGCCACTAAACATGAATGCTCCAAGCAAATCTTTTATTTTTGTTCTTATATCACCCTTGGCTACATCGTCGATAGTTTGAAATACAGTAAGGTTCTCATCAAGCAACGATGCTTGATTTTGTGCAAAATATCCAATTAAAGTATTGTGTCCGAGAGTTAGCTTGCCATCGTATTCTATTTCGCCCATAATTGCTTTTACGAGCGTTGTTTTTCCTTCACCATTTTTACCTACAAATGCAACACGTTCACCGCGTTCAATAGTAAGGCTTACATCATTAAAAACTATATGATCACCATAGCTTTTCGACATGCTATCAAGAATTACCGGGTAACTACCCGAGCGTGGTGATGGTGGAAACTTTAGTCTAAGAGCCGAATTATCTTCATCATCTACTTCAACGATATCTAATTTTTCAAGCATTTTAAAACGCGACTGAACTTGCAAGGTTTTTGAATATGTACCTTTAAAACGGTCAATAAATTCTGTTGTATCTGCAATCATTTTTTGTTGCTCATCAAAAGCTTTTTGCTGATGAACTCTGCGTTCTTTACGTAACTGAAGATAGCTGGAGTAATTTGCTTTATAATCGTAAATACGCCCCATGGTAACTTCAATTGTGCGCGAAGTAATATTATCGACAAAAGCTCTATCGTGTGATATTACAATTACTGCTTTGGCGCTGTTAATTAAAAAATCTTCAAGCCATTGAATTGATTCAATATCGAGATGATTCGTGGGCTCATCAAGTAGAATAAGGTCAGGTTTTTGGAGAAGGATTTTAGCAAGTTCAATTCGCATTCGCCATCCACCACTATATTCGCTGGTAGGTCTGTTAAAATCACTGCGAACAAATCCCAATCCCATTAATATTTTTTCGACTTCGGCATCGAAATTTGTTTCTGCAATTCCATAAAAATGTTCGCTTAGTGTTGAAACCTTTTCAATTATTTGGTAATACTCAGCTGATTCATAATCGGTTCGTGATGCTAATTGGTCATTTAGTTCCTGTATCTCCTTTTCCATTGCAAAGATCTTAGCAAATGCCTGCGATGTTTCTTCGAATACAGTTCTATTATCCTCAGTCATTAAGTGCTGAGGCAGGTAAGCAATAATAGCATCTTTAGGTGCCGATATACGGCCCCGACTCGGTGTTTTTTCTCCGGCGATAATTTTAAGAATAGTTGATTTTCCTGCACCATTCTTACCCATCAATGCTATCCTGTCTTTTTCATTTATTACAAACGAAATATCTTTAAAAAGAGTTGTTCCACCAAATTCAACCGTAAGTCCATCAACTGAAATCATTTTGCCTTTTTTTGTGAGGCGCAAAGATAGTATTTTACTCTTATCTTTTTAACCCCTTTTATAATGTTATAAAAATAGAATAAAAAAAGATCCTGCAAATAGCAGAATCTTAGTTTTAAAATATGTGTAAAAAGCTTATTCTTCCTTATTTTCGTAGGCTTCAAGTTTTTCTTTTGCTATTTCAAGTGCCTCTTGTGCATCTTTTAAAAGAGGTTTGTTTTGTTTCTCTTTCTCAATTCCTTTTTTTCTTGTAGTTTCTGCAGTTAGAAGCTTTTTATTTTCAGCGGCTATTTTTTTATCAAATTCTTTCATCCCGGCAAGATATTCTTTGTCAAGTGCTTTCATTTCTTTGTCAATAGCTTTTACTTCATCGTCATCAGCTTTCTTTTTGCTTTTATCAAGATTTTTCATTTTGGCAGTTTGCTCTTTATTATAAGCAGCTTGTTCTTTTTCAAGTTCATCAAGATTGGTATTTGCTTCATTTTCCATTTCATCAGCTGCAGTAATCAATGAATCGGCACTGGCAAGTTTAGCCTGTATCTTATCAACTTTAATCTGAGCTTTCTGAACATTATCTTCTAGCTTTTTAAGTGCTAATTCTTCTTTGGTTAGAGTTGGAGCAGCTGTATTTTCTTGAGAATATGCATTAGGTTGAATAATAAATATAACAAAAACAAATACCAGCATAATTGAAAAAAGGGTAGAATTTCTTTTCATGATTTTATTTTTTAGGGTTTATTTAGATTTATACGTTTAATTAAAAAAATGGTTAATAATTGTTTTATTCTTTATTTAATTGCTTAATTGCTTAATTATCTCATCTATAGCTTTCTCTAGCTGTGGATCATTATTATTAAATCTATCAATAAAAGTATTTTTGATATAAATATCGGGTTTTACTCCGGTTTTTTCAAGATTTTGTCCATCTAAAGTATAGCATCCCCAGGCGGGTAATCTGGTATAAGATCCATCAACGAGCTGGCGAGCCGAAGTAAATATAATCCATCGATAAGTTTCAGTACCGATTATTGTTCCTAATTTTAGCTGTTTGAATCCAGCTGCTGTCATTTCAGCATCACTTAACGATTGCTCATTAATAAGTAAAACAATAGGTTTTGCTGCCGGAGCAAAATTGGGTTGAGGCGAAAGTTTTCCATTTCGGTATTTCCACTCTAGATATGGTTGTTGCGATAAGAACTTGATTACATCATCGTGCACATTACCTCCTCTGTTGTATCTCAAATCCAGTATGAGTGCATCTTTATGCATGGCTTCAGTTGTCATATCAATTAAAAAGTCGTTTAAACTACCTGTACCCATATCTTTCATATAAACATAAGCAATTTGTTTTTGTGAGAGTTTATCTACAACTTTTTGATTATTTAATATCCATTCGTCGTAAAGCAGATTATTAAAAGTGCCTGCTGAAATAGGATGCAATTTAACTTCGTAAGTTAAATCCTTGCGTTTAAATTTTAACGAGATCTCATCCAATAATTCAGGTAGCGTAAAATAAAATTCACGGTTAAATTTCTTATCAATCAATGTGTTATTAACAGCTATTAGCTCGTCTCCAGTCTGAATTTTATTATCAAGAACATCAACTGGTGATTTCTGAACCAAACGCTTAACAATATATGGGCTATTTTCATCGAAAATAATACCTGTGGAAAGGGTTTGAAGTTTGTAGAATGTTTTTTGTTCGTCGCCCTGGGTTCTAAAATCAAGATGTGAAGCATTAAGCTCGCCAAGCAAATCATTTTGCAGGGTTCTTAAATTCTCTCTATTTCTTACATAAGGCAAATATGTTTCGTATTGTTTTTTGGTTTCTGGCCAATTTATTCCATGATAATTCTCGTCGTAAAAGTTCTCCGCCAATGCAGACCAGTTTTCATAAAACATCTGAACAAATTCGTTCTGTAGGTTTTTGCTAAAGGTATAATCGATCTTAATCTTGTCAACTTTATTGTCTTTTGGTTTTACCTCATAAATATCTCCTTCGATCAAGGCATAATATTTATCTTTCGATTTGGAAATAGAACTAAATGCTTTATCAAATAGTTTCTCTGTTTTTGGTTTTTCAAATGCATTCAATTCCATCTTCCAGAAAGTACTATTGTTATAACCTACATAAGAATTAAACAGTACAAAAGTTTTTCCTTTTTCATAAAATACATTTGGAGCTTCTTGATTACCACCATCAAATTTAAGGTTTTCCCAACGCTCTTCTATCTGCTCAAATTCGAATTTGATATCAACAAGTAAAGTGTCCTTTTTCTTTTCTGGTTTAAAGAGGTTGTTGTATTCGTCTGATTTAAAAGGTGAAACAAATCTATAAAGCGGAATCCGGTATAGTTTTGTTTCACCTTCGCCTCTTGGATAGCCAGGATTATATCTATTTGCAGAAATATAAAGATATTTTCCATCAGGCGACCAGAAAGGATCAGCTTCGGGAACACCAGTGTTGGTTACTATGCTAGTTTTATTTAGTTTAAAGTCGTAAATAAAAACATCGGGTTCGAAATTTCGAAAGGCTGTATAAACAATAAAATTACCATCGGGCGAAAATCTTGGACGATCGCCACGAAACCAAAATTCATCTGTAACAATTGTTTTTACTATATTGGTTTTTAAATCTATTAGGTTGATATTGTTATTACCACTAATATAAACTGCTTTGTCTTTTTTGGGTGATAGTTCAATAAATCTATCTGTTTTGTCTGTATTTGTAAGCTGCTTCTCTGGTTCATTTTTTTCAGCTGAAATAGTAAATATATTAAACCAACCCTTATTTGATCTGATAAATATTAGGTTTGAGTTGTCAGACAGCCATTTAACCTCTATAACCCTCTCGGTTGATAAGGTATTTATTTCGCGTATAAATTTTCCTTCAATATCTGATACAAATAAACGACCACGACTTACGAATGCTATTTTCTTGTTATCAGCAGAAACGTCAAAATCAGAAATTTCACCGGCAGTTTTAAATGATTTCTCTGTTTGAAGGGTTTCATTTTTGAATATTTTAATATCGGGAATAATGGTGCTATTGCTAATAACATCATATATACAAACCTGATAATCTTTAGTAAAAACAATTTTATTTCCAGAAGCACTAACCTGAGGGCGACCAATAGCTGTATTAAAGCTGGTAAGTTGCTTTTTAACTCCTCCGGTTAATGAGTAAAGATTGTAAACTTTGTTGGCTTCATCTGAGGCAATATATAAATTTCCTTTTTGATCAATCGTTGGCCAAAGATCTTTTCCATTATAATCAGTTAAGTCTTTATATTCATTAGTTGAAGAATTGTAATATCGGATATCTGGATTATTCTCTCCAATATACCTTTTTCGGTGCGGGAATAAGTAGCTTTCCCACGAATCAGTAAAGAAATAAGCAGATTCTGTAGGCGATTCAACCACGTGATGGGTTGTATTAAAATAGTTTTCGCCAAAAAGACGTGCAGGGGTTCCTCCATTTAGCGAAATAGTATATGCTGAGAAGTTGTTATATCGATTTGAAGTGAAATATATGGTTTGCGAATTCCACGACCAACTATCGACATAATCGTTTGCATCGTGAAAAGTTAATTGTTTAATTTCACCTCCTTCAACAGGCATAACATAAACATCGGCATTTCCATTTTGAGCCGAAGAAAAGGCAATCCACTTACCATCGGGCGAAAAGCGAGGAGTTGATTCAGGCCCATTCATTGCAGTTATTCTGTAAGCTGTACCTCCAGTCGATTCTACTTTCCATAAATCGTTCTCGTAAACAAAAACAATCAGTTTGCCATCGGGAGAAAGTGTTGGATCAGTCAGGAAATATGCTAAATTTTGCTGTGCATCCAATGATATGCTAATTAACAAAAGAGTTAGAAAGGGTAAAATTCTTTTCATGCTATTTATAATTAAAATTTTAACTAAGGTAAGATATCTTTTCTTTGATGTCAAAATATAGCAAATGGTTTAAACCATTTTTATAATAGAATTCCTGAAAATTGTAAGATTATTCCTGAGTAAGTAATATAAACTTTAATCTCTGCCTGGTAGGTTTATTTTCTGAATTGATGGGCAAATAGTTAAGTCAATTCGTAAAATGTTAGTATAGATTTCTCCATCGGCCATAACCGGTTGTGGTTCGTTAAAAGTAATTGTTAATGGTTTTTCAGTTAATACCCATTTTGATTTACTGGAAAGTGAGAAATATTGCGAATAAATTGATGCTATTTGTCCTAAGTGACTATGGTTCTCGATTAAAAATTCATACTTGCCATCACTAAAATCTGAGTGTTGAAGCGAACTAAATCTTTCAGCTCCACAATTATTTATTATAATGGATGTTGCCTTTTTCTTTTTTTTGTGCGATTGGTCTATGCTATAATTGATTTCAAACTTATGAATTTTAAAGAAACTCAAGAATCCAACAAATGGATATCGGATAAATCGGGGCATCCATCTAAATTTTTCTGCAGTAATGGTCATATTGGCCAAATGACCGATAGTTAGAAATCCTAGTATATGCTTTGTAAAGATTTTTTCGTGAGTATGAAAATCTACTTTAATAAGATCAAATAATTTCGTTTGATTGTTTTGCAAAAACGATTGCATAAATGGAATTGTCCGTTTCATTTTAAAATATCCCGCAATGCAATTTACTGTTCCTCCTGGGAAAAATGAAATCCATTTATCGGATCCAATCAACTGGTTAATAGTTTCGTGAATAGTTCCATCGCCACCAAATAGTAAATATCCTTTATAATCATTTTTTTCTCTTAGAATCTCAATAATGTGATCTTTTTTTGAGGTGAAAATATAGTCAGCGGAATTATTATTTAAGCACAACAGCAGTTTATCAACTCTTTTATTCTTAAAGTTTCTGCCATTAAAAATAGCCAGTATATTATTTTTGCTATTATATTCCATTTGTCGCGACAAATATACCTCCAAAATCAGTTAGGTTTTTATTTGGTTTTAGTTGTTCATGTGTAATCCACAAATCTAATAAATCCCTGTTTTGTTCGGTGCTTAAATTTAGGTTTTTTAGCAGTATATCAATTTCTTCTTCGGTATAAAACGAAACATATTTCTCGTGGTATTCGCTAAAACTTCTTGTCCATGTTTTGGCAGTAGTATTTTTTTCTTCGTTTAATTCTGGTTTTCGGTAATCGGCAATAATTTTTACTTTTCGACTAATTGTCGACAATTCTTTAATAAGTTCTTCAATCTCAGGTTTTGTTAAATACGACAAAACACCTTCAATAATTATTACTGTATATAGGTTTTTATCAAAAATACTATCGTTTAATGTATTGCGAATCGATCTTTGTTTTAAATCTATTTCGTAAAAATAAAGATTAGGAGTTTCGTTAAAATGCTTATGCAGGATTTTCTTTTTTCTTTGTTGGGTAGCAGGAAAATCAAGTTCAATAATTTTATGAGATTTTATCTGATCTTTAAGTAACAAGTAACTTGTATCATATCCTGCGCCAATAATAAGAAATTGGGTATTTTCAATTTGCAAATCCTGAATCATAATATCGTAAATAAAACGATGGCGGCACAGCGAAAGAAGATAACCAACAGAGTTCATTCCCTTGCACCAAAATGATGGATTAAAGAATGAATTAATACGATTTAAAATATAGATGAAACGGGCAAATTGGTTTTTAAATAATCTTGAATAGGGATCGTTAAAAACCAATTTGCCAAACTTGTTTTTTGTAGCCAAAGTTCTTATCATGGCACTTAATTCGGCTGTTTTGCTGGCTTTTCCTTGTTTCATCTAATATGGCAGTAGTTTGAAAATAAGCTGCAAATATAAACATCATTCATTACTAAGGAAATATTATTTGTGTTAATCAATGTTAATTTACCTTAGTCTTAGTTGAAAATTGTGTTAATACATTTATATATAATTATATACAAGAATTTATTGTAGCGTAGGAACATTGAAAAATTACAAAAATTTCAGAGGCATCTGCCATATTTGTTTCATAGTTTTATATCTATTTTTCTAATTAGTCTTTTAATTTAAAAATATTGGAATGTAAGTGTTTAAGTTAATCCTTGCATTAAATTTATGTTAATTTAGTAATTCCAGAATTGTATCCAGATTAAATGATTTCACCATTTGCTCTGTATTTATAAACGATTCGGCCAATTCTGTTTTCTTCGCTTTAAGAGATTGTATCTTTTCTTCAACTGTTTCTGCCGATATAAATCTATAAACCATAACTTTTTTATGCTGCCCAATTCGATGAGTTCTATTAATAGCCTGCTCTTCAACTGCAGGGTTCCACCAAGGATCAATAATGAAAACATAATCGGCTGCAGTAAGGTTTAACCCAACACCTCCTGCTTTAATCTGTATTAGAAAAACGTGATTATCTTCAGTGTTTTGAAAATTTTCAATAACCTGCTGTCTGTTTGTAGTACTTCCGGTTAATATCGAAAATTTATGTTTTTGCTCTAATAAATAGTTCGATACCAGATTAAGATGTTTTACGTAGGCCGAAAAAATTAGCACTTTATGCTTTTCTGCAATCAGGTTTTCTATGTTTCGACTTATTTCTTCGAACTTACCAGATTCACCTGAATAGTTTTCGTCAATCATTATCGGGTGATTGGCAATTTGCCTCAATTTGCTTAATCCTTCAATGGCAAGTATGGTTGGTTTGTCGTTTGTTTTTTCAATAGTTTCGAGAATTGAATTACGAATTTTTGATTTTTCTTCTTCATATATTGATTTCTGCTCATCTGTCATATCGCAATATATTACCAATTCCGATTTGTCGGGTAAGTCTTTGGCCACCTGGTTTTTTGTTCGGCGGAGTACAAAAGGTTGAATAAACTGTTGCAATCGGTCTTTTTTATCTTTATCGTCATTCTTTTCAATAGCTTGAACGAATTGTTGCTTAAAGAATCTGAGATTTCCTAATAATCCTTTATTTAAGAAATTAATCTGAGCCCAAAGGTCGGTTAATGAATTTTCAATCGGAGTTCCGGTCAAAACTAATCGTTGTTCAGACTTAAGCTGAATAATGGATTTATAGATTTTGGAGTCAGGATTCTTTATATATTGGCTTTCATCTAAAATGATGTAATAAAAGGGAAAGGTTCGAAGTAACTCAAAATCATTACGTACAACACCATATGTGGTTAAAACAATATCGTAATTTGGAAATTGGGCAAGGTCTTTTGATCTGTTCTGACCTACAAACTTAAATACGCTAAGTTGTGGAGTGAATTTTTTAATCTCTTCGTCCCAGTTATGAATTAGTGAGGTAGGCATAACAATGAGAGATGTTGATGATTTGATTGCTTTTTCTTTGGCTGGAGTGTCGAAAATACTTAATTGTTTTAAATTGGGTTTCTTATCAGGCAAAATAAATTGTCCAGGGCCTTTTCCTTTTGAGCTTAACAGCAAGGTTAATGTTTGAATAGTTTTTCCTAAACCCATATCGTCGGCCAGACATCCGCCAAATTTGTTCTCCTGCATTAGATGCATCCATCTGAAACCTTCTGCCTGATAGGGTCGAAGAATTGCATTCAAACCTTCAGGAACGGGTGTGTCTGATTTGTCGTAGTTTTGAATAATATTTTTATATTTTTCAATTATAGATGTATTTTCTTTTGGTAATCCCGATTCTAATAATGTAAAATGATGTTTCTCTAATTGTAAATGATTCTCGGAGTCCTGTCCATAAAGAAAAAGCTCTTTGTATTGCTCAAACCATTCAGCTGGCAATATAACTATTTGTCCATTGGGAAGCTTAAATTCACGGTTACCGGTTAAAATATATTTTCGGAATTTAGTAAACGGAATACTAAATTCTCCAAATTGAACTTCAATATAAATGTCGAACCAATCGTTCTTATCTGATATTTTTGATGTTACAACTGGTTCAACAAAAAAGAACTCTTTCTCCTTATTCTTTTGAGTAAGCTCTATATTTAATTTTTCTATTTGATCTTTGTTTTTTCCTAACCACTGAAGAAACTCAAAGTTTCGGTTTTCGAGATCTGTATTTTCTAATTGCAGTGGAATGTAATAATCATCCTTAATGTTCTGCAATCCGGTTTTTTCTAACCCGGTGATTATATCATTTTCCCATTCTGAATCACGATCTGTTTTATGAAAAATATATTCCTCATTTTTAACTTCCAATCTTGCAGATCCAGGAACTCCTTTAAATGCTGTAAACTTAATATCATCATTATATAAAAAATTTAAAACAAGGATATACTCACCGTTCAGGTTTGTTTCCAGACTTAATTGTGCTTTTTTTGTTTTATATTCCTGATTAATAGTTATTCCTTTAAGCTTTACATTATACTGTTTGATACTTTCTAGGGCGAATGTTTCAAACCACCTTTTTTCCGATGATTTTGGAATATGAATACAATCCTTTTCAAAAAATGGTAATAGTTTTCTTGCATTTATATCTTCAAAATTGTACAAAGTATTATCAATAATTATTCTGCATGGGTCATTTACCAACATGTGGTGCGATTTTCCAAGTAAACTTAATTCTTTGTTGCCATGCTTTACTGTTAAATAATATTGGCTTTCATCTTCTAATTTCGATATGTTAAATACTGATTGAGCCTTGCCCTTAGCTATAAATACCCTATCATCGATATTAATATATTGTGGTTTTCCCTTAAAATAAAGCTCAATATCCATTTCCTGTAGCAAGTCAGTAATTTTTATCAAGCGTTTCTCAATATAAGGTCTAATGTGCTGAGTGGCAAATTCTTTTTTCAGAGAACCAATAAAATCAACCGATGTTTGCCCTTTCTTTTTCGAGAAATTTTTGGTTAAGGTTTGATCGCTATAATCCTCCGTTAATGCAAAGAGTTTCTTCTCCTGATCGCTTAATTCTGAAGTGTACTTGCTTATATTCAGATTCGAAATACGTGCTTCAATTGCATGAAAACCATGATTGGGCTTCTTTATAATAATATATGGTTGTAATAAAATACCCAATAATGGATGATCAGTTATTGATACTATTAATTCTTTTTTAAATGACATATGGTTTTAAAATCTTGCAGTGTAAAAATCCTATAAAGGTATTCAAAAAAATCATTCATGGATGACAATTCGGGATTTTCTAATTAGAATTGTTTTAAATAATTTATGGAAATATCAGATTTATTTGCATTTACGAAAATAGTATTATACGGCAGGTTTTATTTATTGCGATTAATTGATCAAAATTATAAATTAAGCGATTATTTTGAATCAATAAATTTAAACTAAACCCTTCTCCGTTATGCGTGTTAAACGAATTATACAAACAAAAGATGAGCAAGAAAAGAGCTCTCCGGTTGATTTGAGCTTAATGGATCATCTACTCGAAAAGTATAAAAATAAAAAAGGCAATCTTATTCCCATATTGCAGGGAACTCAAAATATTTATGGTTACCTGCCCGAAAGTGCTTTTTATAAAATCGCAGATGTTACCGGATTAAAATTAAGCGATATGTTTGGAGTGGCTACGTTCTACACACAGTTCAGACTTCATCCTGTAGGTAAAAATATTGTAAAAGTTTGTCACGGAACAGCATGCCACGTTCAGAATGCAACTGCTATTTCTGAAGCTATTGAAGATGCGCTCGAAATTAAAGATGGAGAAACTACTCCCGATGGTTTGTTTACTCTCGAATCGGTTGCTTGCCTGGGTTGTTGTTCACTAGCTCCGGTTATGATGATTGGAGATAATACTTACGGAAAGCTTACCGGAAGTAATGCAGTTAAAATCTTAAAAGAAATTAAGATTAAAGAAAGCAACTAAACTAACCATCTGTTTTAATCTGAATTACAAACTTTACAAAAATGACAAAAACAAAAGTTCTTATAGGTTTAGCCAGTTGTGGTATTGCTGCTGGTGCCAACAAAGTTTATGATAAATTAAAAGCATTACAGGATGCAGAAAAGATCGATATTGTACTGAAAAGAACAGGCTGTATCGGAATGTGTTTCAGAGAGCCACTTGTTGAGGTAATCGACGAGTCAGGATCATATTTATATGGAGATGTTAACGAAGAAAAGGCTGTTGAGATTTTTGATAAACATTTGAAGCAGAACGAGCCTGTAAAAGAATATATCGTTAGAAGCGACTTATTTTCATCGAAAGATGATCCATTCTGGGATGGCCAAATAAAAATTGCTTTACGTAATTGTGGCGTTATCGATCCCGAAAATATTGATGAATACGAAGAGTTAGGCGGTTATAAGGCCATAAAAAAGATTTTAGGAGAAAAATTGTCAGCTGAGCAGGTTATACAAACTGTTCTTGATTCAGGAATTCGTGGTCGGGGAGGAGGCGGATTTCCTACAGGTCTAAAATGGAGGTTTGCATTCAACAATAAAGCCGAATCAAAATATATTATTTGCAATGCCGACGAAGGCGATCCCGGAGCATTTATGGACAGATCACTGCTCGAAGGTGATCCGCATGCTGTAATCGAAGGCTTAATTATTGGAGCATATGCAATTGGTGCAAAAGAAGGTGTAATATATTGCCGTGCCGAGTATCCATTAGCAATTAAACGATTAAATATTGCTTTAGATCAAGCTCGTAAAAAAGGATACTTGGGTAAAAATATATTGGGATATAAAGATTTCTATTTCGATTTATATGTTAAAGAAGGTGCCGGTGCTTTTGTTTGTGGAGAAGAAACAGCGCTTATGGCATCTATCGAAGGTGAACGCGGAATGCCACGCAAACGACCACCTTTCCCGGCTGAATCCGGATTGTGGGCTAAGCCAACAAATATAAATAACGTGGAGACTTTTGCCAATATTCCATATATTATATTAAACAATGCAGAATCATTTTCTAAATTCGGAACCGAAAAAAGCAAAGGAACAAAAGTTTTTGCTTTAACAGGCAAAATAAGTCATGGTGGACTCGTTGAAGTACCTATGGGTATTTCTATTCGTGATATTATTTTTAAGCTGGGTGGAGGAATTATTGGTGGCAAAAAATTTAAAGCAGTACAGCTTGGTGGCCCATCTGGTGGTTGTATTCCAGAATATATGGCCGACACTATTGTCGATTACGATTCTGTAAATGCTACTGGTGCAATTATGGGCTCAGGTGGTATGGTTGTTATGGACGAAACTACTTGTATGGTCGATATGGCTAGATTTTTTCTCGATTTTACATGTAAAGAATCTTGTGGTAAATGTACTTTCTGTAGGGTTGGAACAAAAAGAATGCTTGAAATACTTACCCGCATTACAAAGGGCGAAGGTAAAGAAGGCGATATTCAAAAACTCGAAGACTTAGCGTATCAGATTAAAGAAACATCTCTTTGCGGATTAGGACAAACAGCACCAAATCCTGTTCTTACTACAATTAAATATTTCAGAGACGAATACGAAGCTCATATTACAGATAAAAAGTGTCCTGCAAAAAATTGTAAACAGCTTCTTACATATACTGTCGATCCGGAGAAATGCACCGGATGTACTGTTTGTGCTAAAAACTGTCCATCAAATGCTATTGATGGCGAACGTAAAACAGTACATTTTATCAGACAAGATGCGTGTATAAAATGTGGTGCATGCTTTTCAAAATGTAAGTTTGATGCCATCTTGGTATCTTAATGCAGTTTTTAAATTAAAATGTTGTAGAATACTGATTTTGTAACAAACCAAACAAAAATGAAAATGAGTAACCAATTAAATATAATACTTAACGGAAAAAATGTTAAGGGAAATACTGGAGAAACAATATTACAGCTTGCCAATAGAAATGGTATTGATATTCCTACTTTATGTAACGACCAACGGTTAAAACCGTTTTCGTCGTGCTACGTTTGTGTTGTTCAGATTGATGGAGTAAAAAACTTGCAACCATCCTGTTCAACAATAATTCAGGAAGGAATGAAAATAGAAACAGAAAATGCAAAGGTAAAAAAAGCCAGAAAAACAGCCCTGGATTTATTATTGAGTAATCACTATGCCGACTGCGAAGCTCCTTGCAAACAAAGATGTCCTGCAGGTGTTGATGTTCAGGGTTATATTTCGCTAATAGAAAAAGGATTATATAGTGAAGCTATTGGATTAATTAAGCAAACCAATCCGTTGCCAGCAATTTGCGGTCGCGTATGCGTTCGCCCATGTGAAGTAGCTTGTAGACGAAATAATTTAGACGAAGGCACTGCTGTTGGTATTGATTATTTAAAGCGTTTTGCTGCTGATAAGGATTTATTATCTAAAACCAGATATATACCCGAGATTGCTCCATCAACAGGAAAAAAAGTTGCTATAATTGGAGCGGGCCCAGGAGGATTGTCAACAGCTTATTTCATGCAACAAAAAGGCCATCAGTGTGATATTTTCGAAGCCAACTCAAATCCTGGTGGTTGGTTGCGATACGGTATTCCAGAATATCGATTGCCAAATGATATACTTGACAAAGAAGTTAGGGCAGTTACTGAATTAGGCGTTACTATTTTTTATAATAAAAAACTTGGCGAAAACTTAAGTTTTAAAGAACTTAATAGTAACTATAATGCAGTAGTTTTAACAATTGGATCACAACGTGGAACAACAATTGGTTGCGAAGGAGATGATGCCGAAAATGTATTTTCAGGTATAGATTTTTTACGTAACATGGAAGTTACAGGCCAGAAATATGATTTTAAAGGAAAAACAATTGCAGTAGTTGGTGGTGGTAATACTGCTATGGATTGCTGTCGTACTTCAATCCGTTGTGGTGCTGAGAAAGTTTATGTAATTTATCGTCGTACTGAAAAAGAAATGCCTGCAAATCCGATTGAAATTCACGAATCGAAAATTGAAGGTGTAGAATATCTGTTTCTAACAAATCCTACTAGAGTAAATAAAGATAAAGATGGTAAAATCAAATCAATGACCTGCATAAAAATGGCGTTGGGTGAACCAGATGCATCAGGTCGTCGACGTCCTGTGCCTATTGAAGGTTCCGAATTTGATATTGAACTTGATTTTGCACTTGCTGCAATTGGACAAAAAACTGAAGTTACATTTTTAGATGATATAAATAAATTTGCAAAAGATGGCCAATTGGAAGTTAATCGCTGGGGAGATATTACAGCAGATAAAGCAACCTTACAAACTGGTATAAAATCAGTTTTTGCAGCAGGTGATGGTGTTACTGGTCCTGCTACAATTATTGAGGCTGTAGCACAGGCAAAAATTGCCAGCAGAAGCTGTCATCAATTTTTAATGGGAGAAGAACTAAAACCCGAACCCAAAGAATTTGTTAGCCGAAAAGACAACTTTAAAGAATTGACCAAATCCGATTTTCTGGGTCGTTATCAAAAGCAGATTCGTGAAGAGATGCCTGTTTTGAAAGCTGAAAGCAGAATGAATTTTAATGAGGTAGAACTAGGTTATACAAATGAAAAAGTAGCAAAGCACGAAACAGAAAGATGCCTGGAGTGCGGTTGTAATGAGTTCTTTACTTGCGATCTTAAAAAATTTGCTACTGAGTACGATGCTGATCAAAAACACTACGATGGAGATTTCAATAACTATAATATTGATTTTAGTCACCCTTATATAGAGATCGATAATAACAAATGTATATTATGCGCTCGTTGTGTTCGAATTTGCAAAGAGGTGGTGGGAGCTAATGCTCTTGGTCTAGTGAACCGTGGATTTAAGACCTATGTTGCTCCAAGTATGGGATTGTCGCTTACCGAAACTAATTGTGAATCTTGTGGATTGTGTATTTCAACCTGTCCAACTGGAGCAATTACAGAGAACTTTACATTTAAACCCGGACCTGTAAAATTAAATACTGTTAATACTTTATGTAAGTATTGCTCTGTTGGGTGCGAAGTTGAATATCATTACAGAGGTGATTTTGTTTGGAAAGTTACCGGCAAAAATGGATTAGTAAATAAAGACGGGAATATTTGCAGATATCCAAAATTCGGATACCAAATAATGCATGATACAAAACGGATAACTCAACCATTATTCCGAGTTGATGATAATTATGAAGTTATTACCTGGCAAAAAGCATTTGATATTATTGTAGATGAGATAAAAGGCTCAGATCCAAACGAAATAGGATTTTTTGCAGGTGCACGTTTGAGTAACGAAGAATTGTATCTTATTCAAAAACTTGCTCGTGTTGGAGCTAAGAGCAATAATATTTCAAGTTTCCATTATGTTGGGCAGGGAAGTGGTTATGCTACTAACTCGGTTGCTAATGTTCCTTTTGATCAGATTAAGCAGGCAAGTCGTATTTATTTACTTGGTTCAGAAGTTAATCGTGATAATGCGGTGGTTGGTTTTATGATTAATAATGCCCGAGAAATTAATAAAATACCAGTTGAATTAATTACTAACCTTAATAATAGTAAATTATCTCATAAGGTTGATAAACAACTAAATATAAAATCATATTACCATTTTGTTAAGGCAGTGAATTTTTATCTGCTTAAAAAAGGTCTGCAAAATGCACTATTTTTAAAAGATCAATGCGAAGGATTTAATGAGTACAAGAAAAGCTTGCTAAATGAGAATTTTGATTTATTGGTTACGGAATCGGGTGTTGCTTCCAAAGAGTACCTTGAAGAATTTGCAGAAAAATATAATAATGAATTAAATGCCATTATTGTATTCTCCGAAAAAGAAGTTTCATCAAATACAAGTATTGAGCTATTTAACCTGGCAATTATAACTGGTAAGCTAGGTAAAACTGCTAATGGCCTTATCTCTCTAAAAGAAAAAAATAATTCTCAAGGATTATTCGATATGGGAATATCATCTAAAAATGGTATTGGTTATATTGATCTTGAGAATCCAAGGCTCCTGGCAAAACTAAAGGATACCTGGGGTATTAACAGTTTTCCTGAAAAAAGTGATAAATGCATGAAAGAGCTTCTGAACGATGCGAGCATTAAAAGTTTCTTTATTTTTGGCGAAGATCCTGTTGGTTGCGCTATTGATAAAGAAAAAGTGCAAAAATGGTTTGCCGAATCGGAGTTTGTTATGGTGCAGGATTACTTTATGACTGAAACAGCAAAAATTGCAAATCTCATTTTGCCTGCTGTATTCCCTCTTGAAACAACCGGAAGTTTTACCAATACACAAAAAATGATTCAGGAGTTCGTGAAACAAACTACTATTCCTGTCGAAAAGGAAAACTACGAACAATTAATAGCTCTACTTAATAATTTTACAGATAAGAATCACAAAACTATTGATGATGTTCGTAAAGAAATATATAAACTTCTGCCCGAACAAAAAGAGAAATTGAAATATTCACTTGTTTATACGCAAAAAGAAAACCTGAATAAATCGTTTAAGTATGGTTGCGATTTTGTAGTGAAATATTTTGATGAGAATTTCGAGAAATCGTTGGTTAAGAAAAATGAGAAAATAGTTTCCGAGAAAAAATAAAACCTAAGAATATGAGCGAATTTAAATCTATTAATGATATTCTTGATTTTGCAATGAATGCAGAACAGGAAGCAGTTGATTTTTACAATCAACTTTCGGAAAATGCCAAAACAAAAGATATGAAGGCAGTATTTACCCAGTTTGCACAAGAAGAGATCGGACACAAAACCCGATTATTAAAAATCAAAAATGAAGGTATATATAAACTCGAAAAAGAAGAAATAGCAGATCTTAAAATAGCAGATTATGTTGTGAGTGCAAAGCCAACTCCAGAGATGAGCTATCAGGAAGCACTTGTTTTAGCAATGAAAAAAGAAAAAGCGGCATTCAAATTATACCTCGAACTCTCTAATAGAGCTAAAAATACTGATATGAAAAATGTTTTTCTTTCTTTGGCTCAGGAAGAATCAAAGCATAAGCTAAGATTCGAGCTTGAATACGATGAGCATGTTTTACGTGAAAACTAATATTCTTTAAATTGATATAAGCATGAAAGAAATCCTTTCGTGCTTATTTTTTTATTACTACCAGATAAGTTATTTTTGTGATTCTATTTTTGAATTAAGTTATATATTTATTCAAGAATTTTAACGTTATATAAAATACAAATTAGCAAAGTGAAAAATCTCTTTTTATTTTTAAGTGTAAGTTTTTTGTCTATAAGTTTTTTGTTTGCTCAACCTGATACCTTGAAAATTGAAAAATCAAATGATAAGGTTATTATTGGCGGTCAGGTGTACTATGTTCATATAGTTAAACAAGGCGAAACGCTTTATTCTATTAGTAATGCTTATGGCGTTTCTCAAAAAGAGATTGCTAAAGAAAATCCGGAAATATTTCTTGGCTTAATTATTGGCCAAGCCTTAAAAATTCCATTGGTTAAACCTGAGAACGAAAATGACGAACAGGTAGAAAACGATAATTTTATTTATCACAAGGTTAAGAAAGGACATACATTGTATTCCCTATCAAGAAAGTACAATGTGTCTCAAGAGGAAATAATTAGACATAACCCAACAGTTCGTTATGGAATCAATATTGATCAGATAATAAAAATTCCAAAAACAAATTATCAAAACGAAGAAGTATCTATACCCAAAACACAAACTTTAACTGACACAATTAAGATTAGTGATCAGTATTTGTATCATGAGGTAAAAAGTAAAGAAACTATCTATTCATTAGTTAGGGTATACCATATTTCTGAAGAGCTTCTATATGATCTTAATCCATTTTTGTCAGATGGTTTAAAAGTTGGACAGATTTTAAAAATTCCTAAAGTTCATGGTGCTGAAGATGGTTTCGTTTTTGAAGATATTACTGCTCAAGTAAAAGATACAGTTGTTTATGAACGTAGAAATCAACTTGCTTATTCCGATTCTATTGTTTTTTCGCAATGTGATTCGTTGAGGCGAAAACAAGTTAATCCTTTTAATGTAGCTGTGCTTTTACCATTATATATAGAACATAGCGAACAAGAGTTTTATATTGATTCTTCAAAAGTAAATGAATTTGGAAAAAAGATTTATGAAACTATTTACCGTGCACCAAATTATATTTACCCTAGAGCAATAAACTATGTAGAATTTTATGAAGGTATATTGTTAGCCGTAGATTCTCTCAAAAAGCAAGGGTTTTCAGTAAATCTTCATGTGTTTGATACAGATGGCGATACAAATAAAGTAAATGAAATCCTTCGTCAGCCAAAGATGAAGAATCTTGACCTAATAATTGGACCGGTATATTCTAATGAGGTCGAAATTGTTTCAAATTTCTCTCTTAAACATAGAATAAAAATGGTATCACCTTTTTCAGATAATATGTTATTGCTCGAAAAAAATCCATTTTTATTTCAGGTAAGTCCTAGCTTTTCTTCACAGTTTGATAAATTAGCACAATTTTCATCTGATTATAAAAATAAAAATATTGTTTTATTGCATAATATTGATTCAGGCCAATACGAGAGTATCAGTTTATTAAAAGAGAAACTTTTTAATTATTATTCGCTCGACACTTCTATACGAGATCTTCAGTTCAAAGAAGTTCACTTTAGCGATAGTATTCATGTAATTGAACATGCCCTTACAAAGAATAATGAGAACATTATTATTGTTCCATCGAATGACCAGGCTTTTGTTTCGCTTGTAATATCAAACTTAAATTCACTTGTTTCTAAGGGGTATTCTATAAAAACATTTGGAATGTCTCGATGGTACCGTTTTGATAATGTTGATCCCGAGTATTTCTATAACCTTGCTACTCATTTGGTTGTTCCCTTTTATATCGATTATAAAGATCAAAAGGTTAAAGATTTTATATTAAAATATAGGTATCTGTTTAAATCAGAGCCAGATCAGTATGTTATGCATGGATTCGATGTAAGTATGTATTTTCTTACTGCATTGCAAAAATATGGTAACGATTTTCAAAATTGTATTTATCATCATAAGGTTGATTTACTTCAATCAGATATGCATTTTGTTAAATGGTATGAATATTCTGGATTTGAGAATATAGGTGCATCTCTAATAAGATATGATAGCAATTATAGTATTACTATTGTAAGTGATGATAAAAAAAGCGAACCCGAAAAGTCGCAAGTGTTTCTTAATAAATAATTTGGATATTTTTTGTATTCATTTTTGCTTTTTATTAAATTACTATTGTTTTTTAAATTAAATACCAATATCTTTCTTTTTGAATTAAGAAAGAATTAATTACTATTTTAATCCATAGAGCATATGGCAAGTTGCAAAGAATTAAAAAAAGACATCAACTTTTTGGCTCAGCAGATAATGACTGAATGTTTTTCGTATTTGGAATATTCACCTGTTAATAACCAGGAAAATGTACTGGAAATATTACACGAAACAGAAGAGTTACGTCGTGAATTAATATACAGGGCTAATCATTTGCCCAAAGGAACAAAACTGGAAAAAAAGAATTACTATAAAGAAATTAGCGAAGATTTGGTTAAACGTAATATTGAACTGCTCGATCGACTAAACAGTTTATCCGATTTTTAAATAATAAAACAAAGAAGCCGGATTAACCCGGCTTCTTTGTTTTATTTATTTATTTATTTATTACCTGACTTGCCCTAAATACTAAATCTGACGATTGTAATATTTTATTTTTAAGATTCTCCGGATAATCAGGATTTTCATTTAAAAAAACATTTGTTTCGATAACTGCATCAATACTCGAATGACCGCTATAAGTTGCCTCGAGCCATTGTTTTGGGAAAAAGATATCGCCTGTAATTTGGATTTCCTTTAAAAGTTCAAGCGATGGCCTAATATATTTTACACTCTCGGTACTTCGCAATGGGTGATGCAAATAATACAAAGCGGTTATTACCCAAACTTCTTTTTCGCGGTTTTGCTCAGATTTTAAACTTTCGAAAAATAGATTTCTTGTCTCATCGTTATTTGAAAGGGCGGGAATAATAAATTGCATTTGCTTTTTTCGCTCACTATTTGTAATTCTTTCGAGTTGTTCAGCTAAAACAGAATCGGAAATTTCGCCTGCTCTTATTGCAATCTCATATGATAGCTCGGTATAATCATTTTCTGATAGTTTTATATCTCTAAGAACTAAATCTTTGTTCCATATAGCCAATAAATTTTTCAAACTTGTTGAAGTATTACATATTTTAATATAGGATTTTAAGCATGTATTTTTAAGTTTTGGTAATTTGGAGTCCTGTATTCGTGTCCACAATAAATCTTCTAATAAACTGGAGAATTCATCCCTTTTTTCAAGGATTAAAAACTTCCAGTAAATAGTAGAAATGTAATTTAGTATTAAACTTGTATTTTGCTCATCGGTTTCTATTTTAAAAGAATTAATATATGCCTGCAAAAGCTCTGTTGGCGATATATTCTGGTTAAGCATATTTTCCCATAAAGAGATGTAAATACTGCATCGAGTAACAGGGTTTGGAAAAGAAGATAAGTTATTTAGTAGATATGCTTTTGATGCAGGCTCAAGTTCAAAATAACCATAACCAAATCCATCTGAATTTGTAAAAATAAACTCCGGTTGATTTATATATGAGTCAAAAGGAATAACTGTAAATGTATCTTCAATCATTACATTTAGAAAGTCTATTCTCTCATCTTTCTGCAACATTAATTCTATTTTTTGCGACCAGCTTTTTCCTGATTTAGTAGGATCAGATTGTTCAATAATAAGTGAAGTCAGCTTGTCGTCGGCATTATAGGCTTTGCTTATCTGTAGCTTCGGCATACCGGGAGTTTCTACCCATTCTTTACTCCATTTTTTTAGATTAAAATCAGTTTTTGTGGCAAGTATATCAATTAAATCATTCCAGGTAGCATTTCCATTATAATAATTTAATAAATACTCTTGCAATCCTGATTTTAAAAGGCTATCACCAACTATTTTCTCGAGATGCTGCATTACAATTGGAGCTTTGTGATAAATGATTGAACCATATAGTGTACCTGCATTTTTCATATTATCAAGAGCTTGATCAATTGGGTTTGCTCCCTTTGTTCTATCAACAGAATAAGATTCGGGATAATGACTAATTAAAAAATTAAGATGATGGTTTACATCGGGAAACTGTGGATTAACAATTTTGTCGGCTATAAAGTTTGCAAAAACCTCTTTCAACCAAACCTGACTAAACCATTTCATAGTAACCAAATCACCAAACCAGATATGTGCCGTTTCGTGGGCAATAAGATTGGCCCGACTAAGCTCATCGCGAATACTTGCCGACTCATCTAAAAAAAGCTTAGAATCTCGATATAATATAGCTCCAGGGTGCTCCATACCTGAATATTGAAACGAAGGAATTACAACAAAATCAAATTTTTTGAATGGATATGGTATTCTTGTATATTCTTCGAGCCATTTAAGAGATGAAAAATGGAGATCGAAAATTTGTTGTTGATTACGTAAAACTTTAAGAGAGTCGCTCTCGCGATGATACATGGTAATTGTTCTTTCGTTTTGAGTAGCTGTTATTGATTTAAAAACTCCTGCAGCAAAAGAAAATAAATAAGTACTCATGGGTTCCGATTCGTTAAATGAGAATAGATTGTAATTCTCTAGATGTTGTTTCTCAATTAAAGCAGAATTGGCAACCGCTGTCCACGTCACAGGCGTTTTAAGTTCGAGTGAGTAGGTAGCTTTTAACGAGGGTTGATCGAAACAAGGAAATGCAGTTGAAGCACGATCAGGAACAAAAAGGGTAAATAAATAATCAATATTTCTATTTAAAGAACGGTCGGTAGCTATAAAATCAATTTCGATAGAGTTCTTACCATTAGTAAGTTTCCTTCCAGGTATTACAATATGCATATTTATAAATTGATAGCTAATATCCTTTTGATTTAGTTTAATCGATAAGATTTTGTCCTTACTGTTCTGGAAATCAATAATAAGTGGTTTTTTTTCTGATTTCGAAAAGTTAAATTCAATGCTTACTTTTCCTTTAATTTCTTCGGTTATTGAATCTGGTATCTCAAAAAAAGTAAAATACCGTATTTCTGATAGCTGTTTTTCGCGTAATTCGGTAAGATCTTTAGAAACTCCCTGAACAATTATTTTATCGATATTCTTTGAGCAAGAAACAAGAAAAAAAACCAAAATGATTAAGCAGAATTTTAATATGGGTTTCATTTTAGTGAGAGTATTTAATTTGATTTTCTAAAGTGATAGTGCTTTAACTATTGTTTGAATCTTACTAAAAGAATATGGTTTGGTAAGCAAGTGATTGAATCCTGCATCTTTGTAATCATCAAAAAAATCTTCCGGATTGTAAGCAGTGATTGCAATAATTGGAATATTACATAAGGGTGATGATAATCGCCTTCTTATATATTTAGTTGTTTCAAGTCCATTCATAATAGGCATTTCAATATCCATAAAAACAATATTGATTTTATGGGTTTGCAGTAATTCAATTGCTGTTTTACCATTATCTGCTTCATAAATTTGAGTACAAAATCCTTTAACTATTTCCTTTAAAAGAATTCTATTCATAAAAATATCGTCAATTATCAAACATGAAAATGGGTTCATAGATTATCCGAGTTTACTTAATGTATTTATAATATCAAAACTATTTATTTTTATATATCTACCGTCGATATCAATAATTTTATCGTTCTTAAATTCAGCTAAAGTTCTTATTATGCTTTCTTTTGTAGTACCAGCTAATTCAGCAATTTCAGTTCTCGACAAAGGAAATTCAAATGTATCTGAATTATAAATTTGTTTCGAGAAAAAAAGTAGTATTTCTGCAACCCTTCCTGGAAGTTGCTTCTGATTTTGAGTCATCAGTTTATCAAAAAAATAAAGATTGTCAGTGCTTAATAATTGTAGTAATAAAGATGCAAATTTCCCATTTTGTTCAATAACACTCTTAAATGTTGCGATATCGATGAATAATATTTTAGCGTCAGTGATTGCGGAGGCCGAATAACGAAAAGTTTCCTCCCCAAAAATTGAAATATTGGCTAAAAAATGCTCAGGGGTAATTATTTTAAAAATGATTACTTTTTTATTACGGCCTTCTTTAAGGATTTTTATTAATCCCGATTTAATAAACATAACATGCGATGTGCGTGTATTTTGCTTAAAAATAATATCTTTTGCATTAAATTTAACGATATTACTATTATTACTTATAAGTTCAATTTGTTCAGAGGTCAGATATTCTGAATAAGGAATTTCACTTTGGGATTTATTTTTAACAGAAGGAGAAACCATAAGCATATTGGATTTTTGTAAATATAGAAAAAAAACTTAATAGATGACCTGTTGATCTTTTTCTAGTGATCTAAATCATTAAATTCAATGATAGGAAATCATTCAATATAATTTGTTTTAAAATCTGAGGTCATGTATTTTTATCAATTGTAGACTTTATTATTAATTCAATTATATAGCTATAATGAATATAGAAAAAAATATTCTGGTGGTCGATGATTCAGAAACAAACCTTGTACTAATAGAAGCTATTTTAGAAGATGAAGGATTTTTAATTAAATCGGCATTTAGTGTAAAGGAAGCTACAGAACTACTTAGTGATTATATTCCTGATTTAATCTTGCTCGATTTACTTATGCCAAATGAAAATGGATTCGATTTATTGAAGAAATTAAAATCAAATATTAACTATTCAAAAATACCTGTAATAATAGTTACAGCCTTTGCAAATAAGGAAAATTCAGCTATGTCATTTGATCTGGGGGCAATTGATATTATCGAAAAACCTATTGATATTCCATTGTTTTTAGAAAAAGTTAATAAGGCATTATAAATAAGCTTTATACCTCATCCAGTATGACAATTAAAAACAAGCCAAATAAAATTGAAATAGATGCTTTGCTGAACACATATTCTGTAAAGGAGATAACAGATATGTTCGCTACAATTGACGAGAAAATTATGTCGTTACATGAATGTTCATCTGATGATTTTCTTATGTTAAATTCAAGCTTCAAGGATGCGTACAAACTTGCAAAAAGTATTGATTCAAATGTTGCAATTACTTTAAATGATATAGAAAAAATTAATATTTCACAGTTGCTTGGTACATTAAATGGGTTAAACAAAAAGATAAAGATAATCAATAAAGAAGCTGCAATAATCGATAATCAAATAGTGAAGATTCTTGAAGATTTATTAAATAAAACCAGATTAGTTTATATCCCTTTAAAAAATCATGGGCAAAATTTAATGAGTCTGAAACTTTTAATCACCAACCTTAAGTTTTATGATTCTACCGATATTGAGGTAATCCCTGATTTAATTGATTTTATTTTAATATCAGAGCGATTTTTATTAAAAAGTAAAGTATTAACAGAACGAAATTTTAGAGAGGTAAATAATCTTAGAAAAAAGACAAAAAATTGTATTACTAACTTTAAAATTCTATTAAAAAGTAAATCAGAAATTAATTCCATAATAAATGAAGAAACTGCTAAAACAATTGAGTCTCTTCGCAAATTGGATAAATTACTAAAACATAAACCTACACTTAAAAAAAGATGTGATGATTTAAATAATAGTGTTGAATATATAATTACTAATTTGCAATATCAGGATATTATCAGGCAAAAAATGGAGCATATTCAACAAACTCATAAAGATTTTTTGCATGAACTTGATACGTTTGATAAAAGCTTTACTGAGAATAATGTAATCAGTGAAAAGGCAAAACAGTTTGTACGAATACGCGATATCTCTGGATTACATGCAGCCAAATTATTACAAACAAATAAAGAATATCAGGGAGCAATCGAGGTTATTATAAGAAAGTTCTTGAAAATAAGTGATAATATAGGTAAGAATTCGAATCTTTTTCAAAGCCTAGGAATACAAAAAACTTTCACTTCTGAGGACTTTAATAAAATATCAGGTCATCTCGAAAATTGTAAAACAAAACAAAAACAGGTTTGTAATGAATTAAATGCCTTATATAGGGAGTATAATCGTGAATTAATTAATGCAAATCAATTAGATGTATTAGAAAAAGACATTCATTTGCATTTTACTCAAAACATAGAACGACTGCAGGATTTCTATCCAGATAAAGAAAATACAAAAAGCCATCTAAAACAGTTAATCCAATATATAAATGATTTAAGGTTAAATGTTGATCGTTTAAACAAGCATTTTGTACCAATTTTTAAATTAAAAGAAGAATTTAATTCAGCGAATTTTAAAATACAGAATTTTAAAAAGCAAAGAGACCTATATGCTCAAACAATAAATAAAAATACCAGGATTACAACTATTATTTCTCCTGTAATTGATAAAATAGTTAATAATGAAAAAAACAATATCGAGCTTGTAAATTGTATTAAGCAAGCAACTTCATCGGTAAAATACTATGGGTTCTTCGATAATATAATTAATGAGATAATTAATATTCTTGGTAGTATTAATCTTCGTCTTAAAAATTCATATTCAGGAACCATCGATATGGAAAAAGAAAAGCTTAATCAATTGAAAGAGTATTATACAATGGATATAGAATATAAAATCCATGACCGTGTGCTAAAAACTAAAACAAATAGGAAAACTAACGAAACGTTGGATAAAGGAATTGAGTTTTTTTAAAAACCAAAAATATATGAGTAACAAGGATTTTAAAATAAAAACGTTGCCTTCTAAAAACAAAAGGGAGAAAAAAGCAGAAATAGTCCTCGAAAACGAATTGACTATTTTTACATTAGAAACTCTTCAACACGATTTGGTTAAGGCGCTAAATGAATTTGATGACATTACAATAAAGCTTAGAAATATTGAAAATATAGATTTGAGTTTTATTCAGTATCTTTTTTCATTGCAAACATCTGCCGCTGCAAAATCTAAAAATTTGAGCTTTACTGCAGAGTATAGCGATGAAATAAAATCATTATTGGTTAATACAGGACTATTAAGATTATTCAATTAAAAATTTATAATTATTTAGTATTATGGCAAAAACTATTTTAATTGTTGATGATTCTGAAAGCATTAGAGAAGTAGTAAAATTTACACTCGAAAACGAAGGTTACACCGTTTTGGTTGGTGTGGATGGAAAAGATGCTCTAAAATTTCTGGATGGACAAACCATCGATTTGGTTATTACTGATTTACATATGCCAAACATGGATGGTATTGAGCTTATTAAGCATATTCGAACAATCGAGGCTTATAAGCGAATTCCTATTTTGTTCTTAACAACCGAATCGCAAGTATCCAGAAAAATGGAGGCAAAAGATGCCGGAGCCACAGGTTGGATAATTAAACCATTTGTTCCTACTAAATTGTTAGAAGCACTTAAAAAAGTAATACGATGAGTATTGACAAATTTAAAGACAAATTTAAAGAAGAAGCCTCCGATAACATCAATGACTTAGAAAATGCATTGTTGGAACTCGAGAAAAATACGACTAATAAAGATCTTATTGAGCGTGTTTTCAGAGCAATGCATTCACTAAAAGGAGGTGGTGCAATGTTTGGGTTTACTGCTTTAAGTGAGTTTACACACAACCTTGAGACATTGTACGATAAGGTTAGAAATGGCTTAAAAGTTATTGACAGAAAAATTCTGGATATCACTTTTGAGGCTGCTGATCATATGAAATCCTTATTGGCTGACGAATTGATGACAAATAATGAAATTAAAACCAAACACAAACAATTGGCAGCCAATATTGAGTCTCTGATTTCTGATGATACTCAAACCGATGTAATTCCAAAGTCAGGTTCATCATCCGAATCTTCAATTAAAACATATTATATTTATTTTGAACCAAATCCTGATATTTTTGCCAATGGTACAAATCCCTTATATTTAATTGATGAATTAAATTCTCTTGGTAATTGCAAAGTGTTTGCTCATTTTAATAAAATACCTCCAATTGATGAGATTGATATTAATAAATGCTATACATATTGGGAAATTTTATTAGCTACAAGCACTGACGAGAATAGTATTGCCGATGTTTTTATTTTTGTAGAAGATCAATGCAAACTTGAAATAGATGAAGTTGCTGATAACGATATAACAATCCATGCTGATTTTATACATGCAATTACAAGATTAGCCATTGAAAAGAAGGATGTTGGAATAGTAGAAATAAAAAATCTTATTAAGAAGCTAAAGTTAAATGCTAATGTAGCTTTAGCGGAATTGAATGAACCTGAAAAAAGGATTGAGAGCTCTAAGGTTAAAGAAACCACTATTTCAAGTATTCGTGTTTCATCAATTAAATTGGACCAGATGATGAATCTTGTAAGTGAGTTAGTTACTACTCAGGCAAGATTAACTTTATTTGCAGAGAAAACAAACAATACTGAACTAAATGCAATTGTTGAAAATATGCAGAAACTGTCGCGCCAGATTCGCGATAATGCATTCGATATTGTTCTTATTCCTATTGAGACAATGCTTATTCGTTTTCAGCGATTGGTTCGGGATTTGTCTCAGGAACTGAAGAAAAATGTTGTATTCGAAGCTATTGGCGCCGAAACAGAACTTGATAAAACAATCATCGAAACACTTACTGATCCAATCTTACATATTTTAAGAAATTGCCTTGATCATGGTATCGAATTGCCCGAAGTAAGAAAGAAATTGGGTAAACCGGAACAAGGGAAAATTATTTTAAAATCATTTTATTCTGGAACCAATGTTCATATTCAGATTATTGATGATGGTGCAGGAATTGATCCGGAAAAAATTCGTAAGAAAGCAATTCAAAAAGGAATTATCTCGGAAAATGATGAATTATCAGATACTGAAATTTTTGATTTGGTATTTATGCCAGGATTCTCTACAGCCGAAAATGTTACGGATGTTTCGGGAAGAGGCGTTGGAATGGATGTCGTTAAAAGAAATATTAATGAGTTAAGAGGGGATGTGGTTGTCGATTCCGAAATTAATAAAGGAACAACTTTAACAATCAGGTTACCACTTACTCTTTCAATTATTGATGGGCTACTTGTGCGAATTGATAATGATTTATACGTAATTCCATTATCTGTTGTAAATAAAATCCATGTAGTTGATCATGATAGTATTTCATCCAAGTTCAATAATTTAATAGTACTTGATGGTGTTCAGTACTCATTCTTTGTACTTAGAAATGAGTTGGGTTATAAGAGCGAGCCACCAAAGACTGAAAGGTTAATACTTGTATCATACGAAACTGGATTAGTTGGTTTGGTTGTTGATGAAGTATTCGGAGAAAACCAAGCTGTTTTAAAATCATTAGGGAAATTGTATAAAAATCAGGCACTTATTTCGGGTGCTACAATTCTTGGTGATGGTACTGTTGCTCTCGTGCTCGATACTAATAAAATGATTAAGAAATTTTCAAAAAACTCAGAAATAATTAATTAAGGAGGTAAATGATGAAAAATGATTCTCTTATAAAAATAAATTCATATTTATCATTTAAGTTGGGTGATGATGAATTTGCTGCTCATGTTGGTAAAGTTCTAAATATATTGGAACTGGTAAAAATTACTCCTGTACCAAAATCTCCCGAGTATATGAAAGGCGTTATTAACTTGCGAGGTGCAGTTTTGCCTATAATTGACACACGAATGAAATTCGGGATGTCGCCGACTCAATTCACTCAAAATACGTGTATTGTTGTTATGGAAATACTAATGGAAAAAGATACCATACAATTGGGTGCATTGGTTGATTCTGTTCTCTCAGTTGTTGAAATTGAAGATGATCAGATTCAGCCACCACCAAGCCTTGGTAGTAAATACAAATCTGAATTTATCTTGGGCGTAGCTAAGGTTGAAGAAAAATTTATTATGATTCTTGATATGGATAAGGTATTTTCTTCTGATGAACTTATTCTTGTCATGGATAGTACTGAGGACTTATAAAAACAAGCTAATGAAATCATTAAATAATATAAAAATTGGTACAAGACTAAAAATTCTTGTAGGATTAGCCATAATCTTTGTAATCTCGTTATTGGGTTTTGAAACCTATATTGTTAATAAAAGAGTAATTACAAGAAATACCGATTTACAGGTCTTTTCTAACATTGATCAGATTTCGGACTTGATTGATCATCACCTGATATCGGGGAAAGCTCAAATTCATGATGCCATGTTGATTTTGAGTAATACCCTTGGGCAATCAAACAGTTTGACAATTAATAAGGGTAATCAAGTGCTTTACACTGAAGATATTCAGGGAAATAAAACTAGCTATAATACATATCAATGGAATTTTAAAGGAGAGATAATTAATAAAAACAAGGAATTTATCAAAAGCTTTGATATGAATGCAGGAGTTAAAGTAACTATGTATCAGAAGTATAAGGATGGTTATTTACTAATTTTTTCAAATATTGATAGAGCAGATCAAAGTTTTGTTTATCAATCCACGTTGGCTAAATCTCTTCCTGAGATTCAGAAAATTGAAAACGGTGAAAAATTTGAAACTCTTAAAATTGTAAATGGTAACTATATTAATTATTTATGCGATCCCATTTGGCTAAATGGAGAGATCGCAGGAATGGTTGTTTTGCAGAATAAAGCATTAGATTTTTCGGTTTTATCTGAAATATTAAAAAGAAAAAAATACTTTGAGGATGGATTTGTTTCATTAATTCGAAACGACGGTTATTTTCTGTATCATCCAGAATTACAAGGCTTGCAAGCAAATCAGTATAACTTTTTTAAACAACTTGCAAAAAGCACTCAAGAGCAAAATAAAATTGAATTTTTGTGGCCTGAAAATGAATCTGGGAAAACGAAGTTTTTTTATTCAAAGTATAAAACAGGACTTGATTTTTATATTACAATTATTTTCGATAAGGGAAATTTATTTGAATCGTTGAATAAACTTGTTATATCGATTTTATTTGCAATAACTTTAGCCGTATTATTGTTTTTTGCAATAATATCAGCTTTTTCTAAAAAACTTGTTGGCAATATAAACCAGGGTGTCAATTTTGCTCAAAAGGTTTCTGAAGGTGATTTGTCGGCTACATTTGATTTAAATCAAAAGGATGAAATTGGCGTATTGGCAAATGCATTAAACAATATGGTTGTTCACCTCAGAAGTATTGTTGATCAGGTAAATGTTAGCTCAACAAACATTGCATCTGCCAGCCAGGAAATAAATTCAGGTTCGCAGCAGTTGTCCCAAGGAGCAAATGAACAGGCTGCTTCCACTGAAGAAATATCCTCATCTATGGAGCAAATGGTGGCAAATATTCATCAGAATACAAATAATGCTATCCAAACTGAAAAAATATCGCGAAAATCATCTGAAGGAATGCATACTGTGCTTAACTCTGCAATGCAAAACAGAAGATCAATTATAAATATTGCAGAAAAAATTACAATTATAAACGAAATAGCTTTTCAAACAAATATTCTCGCACTTAATGCTGCAGTTGAGGCTGCAAGAGCAGGTGAGCATGGAAGAGGTTTTGCTGTAGTGGCAAACGAAGTAAGACGATTAGCTGAACGAAGTAAGTTTGCTGCTCAGGAAATTGATGAATTATCAAGAACTAGTGTTGATGTTAACGATGAGGTTGCAAAATTGATGGAACAAATTACACCAGAAATTGAAAGAACTTCCAGACTTGTTCAGGAAATAGCCACTTCAAGTCTTGAACAGAATTCTGGAGCTGAACAAGTAAATAGTGCCATTCAACAACTGAATCTGGTTACACAACAAAATGCTGCCGCATCTGAAGAATTAGCTTCTTCGGCTCAGCAACTCGAATTTCAGGCAAATAAACTTAAAGAGAATATCAGGTTTTTTCAAAAGGAATCAACAATCCTGATTAAATAAAAAGCTTTTTACTAATCTTAAAATTAGATTATGAAAATAAATGATTTGAAAATAGGAGTCAAGCTCGTTATAACCCTTATGTCAGTTACTATAATAATTGTACTCATGTTGGGAACATATGCCTATTTAAAAAATAAAACCAGGATTCGAAATTATTCTGATGAATATATAAAAGGAGTAATAAACGGATTGGATGAATATATAAATTATCATTTTCTTGATTATAGAAGTAATCAATTAAAATCAAATGATTTAATAGTAAAATTAATAAATGAAAAAGGAGATATTAATTCTATAACTTCTGATTTATTAAATCAAATTAAGATCATAACAAATACAAGTTCTGCTGTATTTCAAAAAACAGCTAAAGGCTTTGTTTGCATTGGTTGTTCAGACAATAAAAAATGGAGTATTGGAGATGTTATTACATTGAGCTCTGATACTGTTATCGAAATAGAACAACAAGGTGCATTTTATGATCAATTATTTACTAATTCAATAAAAGAATATGGTATTTACAAACCAATCTATAGTAAAGAAAAACTGCATTCAATAGTATATACAGGCACAAATAAAAACTATGTAAATATTGTTTATGAATTATTTAACTCAAAATCATTTTATACTGACGGTTTTGTATTTATGGTATCGAAAAATGGAGATATAATAATTGAACCAGAAATTGCTAAAGATTTAATTGATATTGATCTGGTAAAGAATCAGATACTAAAACAAAAAAAAGATACAGGAAAGATTAAATATACTGATGATTCGGGAAATGTAAAATACTTGTATTATAAATTCAACATTAATTCAAATGCATACCTTGGTGCAATGGCATCTGATCAATATATTTTTGTGGAGTTGGTTAATTTTAGAAAACTTATTTATGTAAGTATTTTCTTTGCTTTAACTATCTTCTTTATTTTACTCGTTTTTATATCAAAAAACATTACAAGACCATTAAAAAAAGGAGTTGAATTTGCTCAAGAAGTAACTAATGGAAACCTTGAGGTTACAATAAATATTGAACAGAATGATGAGGTTGGTTCATTAATAAGTGCACTAAACAAAATGGTACTAAATCTTAGAAATATTGTAACCGAAATAAATACAAGTACCGATCAGATTGCCGTTTTAAGTATGCAAATGAGTTCAAGTTCACAGCAATTATCTCAGGGCGCAAGTGAACAAGCATCATCAGCCGAAGAGGTTTCATCCTCAATGGAGGAAATGGTTTCAAATATTCAACAAAATGCAGATAATGCTCAGCAAACAGATAAAATTTCGCTAAAAGCTGCAGAAGGAATGAATAAGGTTAAAGATTCATCAGCGCATAATTATGAAGCTGTTAATAATATTGCTGATAAGATTTCTGTCATTAATGATATTGCATTTCAAACCAATATTCTTGCATTGAATGCAGCAGTTGAAGCTGCAAGAGCTGGCGAACATGGAAAAGGATTTGCTATGGTTGCCAATGAAGTCCGTAAACTTGCTGAACGAAGTCGTGTTGCTGCTGATCAGATCGAGAAACTTTCCAGAACAAGTGTAAAAGCAAATGAACAGGTAGCTCGATTAATGGAAGAGATTGCACCTCAGATAGAAACCACAGCAAAACTGGTTCAGGATATTACTGCTGCTAGTCTCGAACAAAACTCAGGGGCCGACCAGGTAAATAGTGCAATTCAGCAATTAAATCAGGTTACACAACAAAATGCTGCGGCTTCAGAAGAACTTGCTACTAGTGCCGAAGAGCTTGCCAGTCAGGCGCAACATCTTAAAGATACTATATCCTATTTTAAAATTGGTATCGATAAAACATCCGAAATTGAACAAAAATTAACCAATTATAATGTTACGCCCAAAATAATGTCTCAGGATAGTTTTGCAATGAAAGTACAGGATGTTCAAAAATCGGGAGTCGAAATTAACCTAATTGATGATAAAAAATTAGATGATAGTTACGAAAGTTTTTAATTAAGAAATTATAAATAATAACTCAAAATAAATCAATTATGAAAAAAAGCTACATTTTACTATTGCTTGTATTTACAGCAAGTATTAATTTCAATGCATTTTCTCAAGAAGATGAAAAATCAGGTTGGGATGCCAGTGTGGGAACCGACCTCGTAAGCAGATATATCTGGAGAGGCCTTGCTAGTTCAAAAACTCCTGCTTTACAACCATATTTAGAAGTTTCTAATGGAGGATTTGCTATTGGAACCTGGGCTTCTTATACTATTGGTCAGGAAATTATTCAGGAAATAGATTTGTATGTTTCATACTCAATTGGAGGAGTTACATTCGCTATAACCGACTATTTTGCTTATGAAGATACACTTCCATCGTTCGATTTTTTTAATTTTAGTAGTAGATCAACCGCTCATTTACTCGATGCTCAATTAGTTTACGAAGGCCCTGAGTCATTTCCCATTAAAGCAACTTTATCTACATTATTTTTTGGTCCCGATAAAAATGTTGATGGTAAAAATAATTATTCCACTTATATTGAACTTGGTTATAATTTCGGTATAAATGATTTTTCAATTTTACCTTTTGCTGGATTTAGTGTAAACGAAGGATTCTATAATTCAAAAGCAGGATTTATTAATTGTGGCATTACTGGCGAAAGCGAAATCAAAGTAAATGAAAATTTTACTGTTCCAATATCTGTTTCTTTTATTACTAATCCTTTAGATAATAATGCATTTGTAGTATTAATGTTAAGCTTTTAAAAATTATACATATGAATAACTTTAAATTATCCTTACGAGCAAAAATGATATTATTAATACTTTCAACAGTATTTATTGTTTTTGCAGCCATTTTTTCATATCTGGCAATTTCAACCCGGTCTGAAGCTATTAATAAAGCTAAAGAACTTGCTGTAATAACAGCAAGAAGTGTTGCACACGAAACTGAAGCATTCTTTTCGCAGGGAGCTTTAGTTACAAGAAGTGTAGCCCAAAACTTACTCGCCTTAAAAGAATCAGGAATGACAGACCGTAAGCATACAAACCAAATTCTAATAAATACTTTGGAACAAAATAAAAATTTCTTATCATTCTGGACTCAGTGGGAGCTTGGTGCATGGGACGATAAAGACAAACAATATATAAACCAAATTGGATCTGATAAACTTGGAAGATATGCAAATACCTATTTCCGTGATCAGGGCAAAACAGTATTAAGTGATGCTACTTTAACTGAGGTAGCAGATGAAGAAGACTACTATGCTATACCTAAAGAAACGAAGAAAGAAACAATTCTTGAACCTTACTATTATAGCTACACAATTGATAGTGAAACAGAATTTTATGAAACTTCTTTTATAGTCCCTGTTTTATACAAAAAAGAGTTTTTGGGAGTTGTTGGAGTTGATTTCGAACTAACTGAGTTGCAAAAAATCTGTAACAAAGTAAAATTGTTTAATTCTGGTTATGCATATATAGTTTCAAATCAATTCATAATTACTGCATTTAAAGATTCCTCATTTATTAATAAAAACTATTTTGATTTTATTAAAAAAGATGGTGAACTAATAAAAAATGCAATCTCATCTGGTTTTGAGTTTAATAATGAAGATATATCATTTCTTGAAAATGAAAATGTCTTTCGCTCGTATGTTCCAATCAAAATTGGTAATACAACTTCTCCGTGGAGTGTTTGTGTTGAAGTGAATAAGGATGAAATATTAGCAGAAGCACAAGGTAAATTTATAACCATTATCTTAATTGGTATTGCTGGCATACTTATAATTGCTATGCTAATTTCAATTATTGCTCGCAACATTACAATTCCTTTATTTAAAGGAGTTGAATTTGCACAAAAAATTGCCGAAGGTGATCTTGAGCATGATATTGATATTAATCAGAACGATGAGATTGGGTTACTTGCCGAAGCATTGCAGAATATGGTGGTTAAGTTACGCGAAATTGTAAATGGTATAATTTTTAGTGCCGATAATATCTTTTCTGCTAGTCAGCAACTGAGTTCAAACTCCCAGCAAATGTCGCAGGGAGCTAACGAACAAGCATCATCTGCTGAAGAAGTATCGTCATCAATGGAACAAATGGCTGCAAATATCCAGCAAAATACCGATAATGCGCAACAAACTGTTAAAATTTCGACCAATGCGGCTGATGGTATGAAAGTGGTAATGAAAGCTGCCAAAGATAATAGTATAGCTATTAAGCAAATTGCAAAGAAAATCTCTATAATTGACGATATAGCCTTCCAAACCAATATATTGGCCTTGAATGCAGCCGTTGAGGCAGCCAGAGCAGGTGAACATGGAAGAGGATTTGCTGTGGTTGCAAACGAAGTTAGAAAGTTGGCTGAAAGAAGTAAAGTAGCTGCCGATGAAATTGATACATTGTCAAAATCGAGTGTTGATGTTAATGATGAAGTAACCAAACTTATTGAATCTATTGTGCCAGAAATTGAAAAAACATCAAAACTTGTTCATGAAATTTCAGCTGCTAGTCTCGAACAAAATTCAGGTGCTGAACAAGTCAATAGTGCTATTCAACAACTTAGTCAGGTTACACAACAAAATGCTGCTGCTTCAGAAGAATTAGCTACTAGTTCAGAAGAATTAGCCAGCCAGGCCAAACAGCTTAAAGATAATATTGCGTATTTTAAAACTGGCCTGGAAATGGAATATGATGAGGCTGATGATGAATTGGTTGCACTGAAGAAAACAAAAAAAATAGTTTCTAAAACAAAAAAAGTAAATATCGTTAAAAAGACTAAAGGAAATTCACAACATGGAGTGGAAATAAATCTGAGCGACGATAGAAAACTTGATAGTGATTATGAAAGTTTCTAGTTTGATTTTTAATTGATGATTGGGTTTTTAAATTTTAGGTTAAGGTGTTAAATTTTATTCAAAAAAATCATCTTTTGAGACAGAGAGGGAATAAAATTCCCTCTCTTAAACTATATTTAAAATATGCAGGATACAGGTATATTCTCTTTTTATAATGCTAAATTATCTCAGGCTGACTTTGAAAGGTTAAGTCGCTTTATTTTTGATCAGTCAGGAATAAAACTACCTCAGGTAAAGCTAATTATGCTACAGAGTCGTTTGCAAAAAAGACTCCGCGATTTAAGCATGACTACTTTCAAAGAATACGTTGATTATGTTTTTAGCCCCGAAGGTCTCGAAAATGAGATTGTCCATATGCTCGATGTAGTTAGTACCAATAAAACTGATTTTTACAGAGAGCCAGTGCATTTCGACTTTTTAAATAATGTGGCCCTACCAGAATTTTACGAAAATGGAAAAAATCTGAATAATTTTCTAGTTTGGAGTGCTGGATGCTCAAGTGGTGAAGAACCATATACTATTGCATTCACATTGTCAGAATTTAGAGAGAAATTTCCAGCTTTTAATTATAATATAATTGCTACCGATATTTCTGCTCAGATTTTAAATAAAGCGAAATTAGCAGTATATAAAGAAGATTTGATTAGCTCGGTACCGTTTTTTATTAAGAAGAAATATATACTTAAAAGTAAAGATCGAAATAATAAAACTATCCGAATTAATAAAGAATTAAGAGATAAAGTAAATTTCTTTAGGTTTAACTTTATGGAAACTACTTATAATTTGCCACATATGTTTGATGTTATTTTTTGTCGGAATGTACTTATATATTTTACGCGTGAAACTCAGGAACAGGTTCTTATAAAACTTTGCTCAAAACTTAAACCTGGAGGATATTTATTTATTGGACATTCTGAATCAATTCTTGGAATGGAACTTCCAATTCTGCAAATTAAACCAACAGTTTATAAAAGGATTTAATTCATATAATCATGAGTCAACTAAATGATCAGGAGCTAATTAATGAACTTGTAAAACGTTTTGATGAAACGAAGAAAGCATTAAGTGAAGTTCAGAAATTAAATGAAGAACTAAAGGAGGTAAATAAAAAACTTGAAGAATCAGAGTCAATGAAAAGTCATTTTATTTCAAATATAACAAATGAAATAATTAATCCTTTTGCTTCTATATTAGCTCTTTCAAAAAACATTCTTTCTGTTGAAAAAGAAAACTGGAAGAAAGTAATTACAATGGTTTCACATATTTATACAGAAGCTTTTCATCTCGATTTTCAATTCCGGAATATTTTTGCTGCAGCAAAGCTTGAAGCAGGAGAGGTTGTTCCCGAAATACTTAATGTTGATGTAAGTTCACTTGTTGAGAGTATTATAGAGTCCTTTAGCCATTTAGCTAAGAAAAAATTTATTGGTATTGAGCTAAAAAACGATTTAAAAGAAGAGAAGAGTAAAATTGTTCTATTTAAAACTGATCCTGAAAAATTACGACTTATCATTTCAAATTTATTAAGCAATGCAATAAATTTTAGTTTCGAAAAAAGTCGAATAATTATAAAAATATGGAAGTCAGAGAATTTTTTATTGATTTCTGTACAGGATTTTGGTACAGGTATTTCTGTTGAAAATCAGAAAATCATTTTCGATCGATTTAAGAGATTAAGTTCTGGTATCGATTCTATTAATCGTGGACATGGCTTAGGCCTTTCGGTTAATAAAGCAATGATTGATTTGTTGGGTGGTAAAATTGATATTAAAACAGAATTAAACAAAGGTTCGGTATTTACTGTTTGTATTCCTGAATATGATGGAGAAATATCTGGAATAGCATTCGATGACAACGAATTTTTCTTTAATTCTGATGAAGTTAAAATGTCAGAAAATGATAAAGAAGAAGTCTTTTAATTTAAATTAAATGGTGCTTTACGAATCCTTTTTTTTGTATCCTTCGGCCTTATATGCTACACAAAAACCAAATCATATTACTACAATTTTGGGTTCGTGTGTTGCTGTATGTTTGTGGGATCCTTTATATAAGTATGGAGGCATGTGCCATTATATGTTGCCATTATGGAATGGTGAGGGATTAGCATCACCAAAATATGGAAATATTGCCATTGAAAAGTTAATAGAGAAAATGATTTCATTTGGGTCTAAAAAGGAAAACATTCAAGCCAAAATTTTTGGTGGCGGTGATATTTTTCAAAGACGATTAAATCATTTTAATATTGGTGAGAAGAATATCTGGATTGCTCAAAGCTATCTTAAGGAGCAAAATGTTCCAATTATTAGCTCAAGCACTGGAGGTGAATCTGGTCGTAAAATTATCTTTAATACATATAATGGTGAAGTAAGGCAACGATATGTAAGAAAACAAACCGAATTATAATTTTAACTCTATGAGTGATAAAATAAGAGTATTGGTTGTCGACGATTCAGCAGTTGTTCGTCAAAACCTTTCAGATATTATTAATTCAGATCCTGATCTTGAGGTAATGGGAACTGCATCAGATCCATTTATAGCGGCAAACAAAATAAAAGTAGAAGTTCCTGATGTTATTACACTTGATATAGAAATGCCACGAATGGATGGACTTACATTTCTTCAAAAAATAATGTCGCAACATCCAATTCCGGTTGTTATTATTTCTAGTTTAACTGATAAAGGAACAGAAACCGGCATAAAAGCTCTTGAATACGGTGCTGTTGAGATAATTACTAAACCACAATTGCATAACAAAGAAGCATTAAATGAATCAAAAATTATTATTTGTGATGCCATACATGCTGCTGCAGGTGCCAAAATCAAAAGAAAAGTAATAAAGCATACTGTAATGCAGGTTGAACCAAAATATTCTGCTGATGCCATTTTGCCTCCTGTTCAGAATAAAAGCATGATTCATACAACAGAGATGGTTGTTGCCATAGGGGCTTCAACAGGTGGAACAGAGGCACTCAATAAACTTATCCAAGAGCTTCCTGCGGATGCTCCTGGTATTGTTGTGGTGCAGCATATGCCTGAAAAGTTCACTACATCTTTTGCAAAAAGATTAAATGAATTAAGTAAAGTAACTGTAAAAGAAGCTGAAGATGGTGATTCTGTGTTTCCTGGAAGAGTCCTGATAGCTCCAGGGAATTTTCATATGCTTTTAAAACGCAGTGGCGCAAAGTATTATGTCGAAGTTAAAGGAGGGCCGATGGTAAATAGACACCGTCCTTCAGTAGATGTATTATTCAGATCTACAGCACGATATGCTGGAGCAAATGCTGTTGGTGTTATATTAACTGGTATGGGCGATGATGGTGCAAGAGGTTTGCTTGAAATGAAGCAGAATGGTGCATTTACAATTGCACAGGATGAAAAATCGTGTGTTGTTTTTGGAATGCCTAAAGAAGCTATTAAGCTTAATGCAGTTGACAAAATTCTTCATCTTGATATGATTAATAATTCCATTCTTAATTTTGTGAAAAATAGACCTCATTAGAGCAAAAAACAAATCTTTTTTGAAGCTCATAGTATAAATTATCTGTATAATGTTTTTTTAAGGTAAAAGATTTTTTAAATTTAAGCCTTACTTTATTGATGTTTGTGTTTAGCAATAATAATTACCTGTTTTAATAAAAATAGTTGTAACTATGAATGAACGTAATTCTCAAAGCATTGTATATAAGTACACTATAAGCGGATTTGTTATTGGTCTAGTGACTGTAATGTTTGTAATATTTATTGATTTTTTAATTAAAAAAATAAGTTTCTCAGAGTTAATTGAAATTCATAAATCGAATCCTGTTTATATTATTCTCGATTTGTCTCCACTTGTATTGGGATTTTATGCTTATCTAATAAGCAAGAAATATGCAGACACATCTACTACTTTACACAATTCTTTAAAACATGAGTTTGATAAAACACAAAAGATATACCGCTTTGTTGAAAAAATAAGAAATGGGCAATTTGAATCAGAGTATAAAGTTCAAGGTGCGGATGATGTGTTAGGACAATCAATTCTCGATTTGAGAGATAATTTAAAGAAGAATAAAATCGAAGAAGATAACCGACGTAAAGAAGATCAGCAGCGAAATTGGATAGCCGAAGGATTGGCAATGTTTGGCGATATTCTTCGAAACAATACCGACAATCTTAATGAATTGTCATATAGCCTTATTTCTCAGCTTGTTAAATATATTAAAGCAAATCAAGGTGCTTTTTTTATTATTAACGACGAGTCAATGACAGATAAACATTTTGAGATGACCGCCTGTTATGCATATGAGCGTAGAAAGTTTGCTGATAAAAGAGTGGAATGGGGCGAAGGTGTGATAGGAGCGGCTATATTAGAGCAGCAAACCATTTATATGACCGATGTTCCCGAAACCTATGTAAATATTACATCTGGTTTGGGTCAAGCAACTCCCCGATGTTTATTAGTTGTTCCATTAAAGATAAACGACGAATCTCATGGTGTTTTAGAAATAGGATCGTTTCAGCCAATAGAGTCGTATGTAATTGAATTTGTAGAAAAAGTAGCCGAGAATGTAGCATCTACAATCTCTAATGTTAAAATAAATACACGTACTGCCAAACTTTTAAGAGAATCTCAGCTTCAAGCAGAAACCTTAGCGGCTCAGGAAGAGCAAATGCGCCAAAACATGGAAGAGCTGCAAGCTACACAGGAAGAAGCAGCGCGCCAAAGTGAAAAGTTTATTACATTCACTAACGCCGTTAATCACACACTTATTCGTGCTGAATATGACGCTTTTGGAAACCTATTATATGCAAATACAAAGTTCCTGAAAAAAATGGGGTATGAAAGTAATACCGAAGTTGAAGGAAAACATATATCATTGTTTATTAACGAGAAAGACAGAGAGTGGTTCGATCCAATTTGGGAAAGCCTTGCCAAGGGAGGTAAACATTTTGAAGGTGATATGAAGCATGTTACTAAACAAGGACGTGATTTATGGACTATGTCCACGTATACTTGCATGAGGAGCGAGGCTGGAACAGTCGAGAAAATATTATTTCTGGCAATTGATACTACCGAACAGAAAAAGCAAAGTCTCGATTACCAAGGCCAAATTCAAGCACTTAATAAATCTACAATAAAAGTTGAATTCCTTCCTACTGGTGATTTATTGGAATGCAATCAAAAATTTATCGACTTAATGGAATTTTCATTATATGAATTAAAGGAAAAAACAATTTTTGACTTTGTTGATAAATCTGATCTGAATAAATTACGAGACCTCTGGGATGATGTAACTCAGGGTGAAACATGGGAAGGTACTTTGCGCCAAAGAACCAAAGACGATAAAGATGTATGGCTTAGAGTTTCTTTATCTGCTGTGCGTGATATGTATGATGATATATCGAAGATTATTTGTATCGGAAATGATGAAACAAAAGAACGTTTAATGGAGATAGAAGCAAGGAGACAAACCGAACTTTTACGAAAACAAGAAGAAGAATTGCGAATCTCAAGGTTGGATTTAAGAGCTCAGTTGAAACAATCAAAAGATGAAGTGAGACAGCAATTTAAAGAAATAGAAAAAGCTAAATTAAGAAATGAGCGAACTCTTGAAGGTGCACTTGATGCTATAATTACTATTGATAGCCATGGTATAATTAAATTCTTTAATAATGCAGCTGAAGAATTGTGGGGTATTAAAAAAGATAGTGCCTTAGGACGAAGTATTACAAAACTATTTGCTGAAAGAGAATATAAAGATGAGTTTATAAATGCGTTTATTGACCCTAATTCTGAGAAAATAATTGGCCAGAGAAAAGAAGTGACAATAAAAGATACTAATGGGGTAGAAAAATCAGTAATTTTCTTGTTATCTCAGGCTAAAGTCGAAGAAGAAACAACTTATACAGCATTTATTCAAAATATTTCGGTGGATTTATTCTAATATAGCCAAAATCTATAGTTGAATTAATCAGAATATTCTTATTGAAATAAACAAAACAAGTAAACCCTTGGAAAAAGATTATAAATCTTGTTTATTCTACATTTTTTTATATGTTATTTGTATTAAATTTTGTATTGTTCTTTTATTAATTATTGGTTCTACCACTTTAGTAAAATCTCAGTCAAATAAAACAGATAGTTTACTCCATTTGCTTCAAAAGGAGGATGGAAATAAAAAGGTTGATATTCTAAACGAGATTTCTATTTCCTATCGTATTAATTCACTAAATAATTCGCTCGATTATGCCAAAAAAGCATTAGCTTTTGCTCAAAAGAATGATTATATCTTTGGACAGGCTGAAGCATATAAAAATATTGGTGTTGTCTTTTTTATGCAGAATAAACCACAGGAAGCCCTTGTGGAATATAATAAATCTTTAGACTTATTTAGAGTAGATAAAAATGCATATAAGATAGCTGCAATGCTTAATAATATTGGAATTATTTATGTTGCCCAGGGCGATTATCAACTCGCTTTGAATAATTTTAACGAAGCTGTTATTGTCAATCAAAAAGAAAGAAAACCAGAAGCCGTAGCAAATATTTATAATAATATTGGGATGGTTTATAGTAAATGGGGTATTTATGATAAATCACAAGATTATTATCAAAAATCTTTAGAAATAAATCGAGAACTAAATAATAAACTGGGTGTTGCCGCTGCATTAAATAACCTGGCACTTATTCAAAAAACATTTGGAAAATACGATAAGGCAATAGAATACTATCAGGAAGCCATAAAAGTTAATGAAGAAATTGAAGATAAATCTGGAATCGCACGATGTTTTGGTAATATGGCAAATGTTTATATCAGCTTAGGTGATACATTAAAAGCGATTGAGCTAAATACCCAATCTTTAGAACTAAAAATGGAGCTTAATGACGAACAAGGAATTGTTCTTTCCTATTTATCTATTGGTGAGTTGCAGAGACAAATGGGGGAAAATGACAAAGCCATTCATTCTTATAAAAAGTCATTAGAGATATCGAAAATTACTAATGATAAAGAAAATATGATGGACTCATATTCGGCACTTGGAAATACTTTCCTTCAAATGAATAAAACAAATGATGCTTTTGAATATTTTACATTGGCACTCGAAATCGCAAATGAACTTAACAGTAAAAATAGTATCGCTTTTATTCGAAATAAAATTGGAAAATGTTTAGCCAAAACCCATCAATATAATAGTGCCAGGCAGAACTTATTGTATAGTTTAAACCTTGCCAATGAGTTAGACATTAAACCATTAATTGAAAGAAATTACCTTGATTTGACAGAGGTTTCAAAACAAATGAAGAATTTTGAGGAAGCTTATGAGTATCAAAACGAATATATTAAAATACATCAGACTATTTTTAATGAGGCGTCACAAGCCAAAATAGCCCAACTGGAAGCAAACTACGAAAACGAGAAAAAGGAAAAGGAAATCGTTGAACTAAAAATAAAACAAGAGAAAATTAATCAACGGAATCAATTAATTATTATTCTGGCTGTTGTTCTTATTTTTTTTATAAGTTTTATCTTTTTGCTAAACAAAAATTTAACTAAAAGAAGATCAATTAAGCTTCTTGATCAAAAAAATACCCTGCTAAAAAAAACAAATATAGAATTAGTAGCTGCAAAGGAAAAAGCTGAAGAATCAGATAAACTTAAAACGGCTTTTCTTACTTCAATTTCTCATGAAATAAGAACTCCTATGAATGCTATTATTGGATTTTCTGAATTTCTGGCAGATAATAGTATAAGCGAAATCGAAAGAATTGAATTCTTCCAGATAGTTAAACTTAATAGCGAAATGCTCTTAGGATTAATTGATGATATTCTTGATGTTTCACTTATAGAAACAGGTCAATTGCGAATTAGAACTGAGAAAGTTTCATTAAATAAAATTATGGATGAAACGTACCAATTATTTAAAGAGAATGAAAAGCTGAAACTATCACATATAGATTTTACCTACTTTGTTCATGATATCCAAAAGGATATTTTCATTTTATCTGATTCCTTTAGATTAAAACAAATCCTTTCTAATCTTATCGATAATGCAATAAAATTTACCGATTCAGGTCAGGTGTCTTTTACTTATAAAATCATTGAAATAGACAATCGAAATTTCATTAAGTTTCAGGTTGATGATTCAGGTATAGGAATTGATAATAAATATCAGAATAGAATCTTTGAACGATTTTTTAGAATCACCACCGATAATAATCACTTATACAAGGGTTCAGGAGTAGGTCTGTCTATCGTTAAAAGTCTTGTTGACATAATGGGCGGAGAGATCTGGTATTCATCTGCCCCAAACAGTGGATCAACTTTCTTCTTTACAGTCCCTTTTATCGAAAGTAAAAATGAATTTTCTTAATGTTTTTTTTATTTTTGGTAAACTTTACTCCTTAATATTGGTTTGTAAAGCTAAAATTCAAATATACACGATATGAGAAAAAGCTATTTTTTATTTTATTTTTTTATTGCTCTTCTATTATGGAATTGTTCGAATTCTAATAAGCCTCCTGAATATGAAATTAAAATTATTGAAACCAGCGATGTTCATGGCGCAATATTTAATTATGATTTTATTCAAAATACAAAATCAAATACTTCTTTATCGCAGGTTCAAACTTATTTAAAAAAAGAAAGACAGAATCTAGATATTATTCTGCTTGATAATGGAGATATTTTACAAGGCCAACCCACAGTTTATTATTATAATTTTCAAAATACGATTGATTCTCACATTGTTTCTAAAGTTGGCAATTACCTGCAATATGATGCTGCAACTGTAGGGAATCATGATATCGAAGCAGGACACGATGTTTATGATAAAATAGTTAAGGAGTTTAATTATCCTCTACTAGCTGCAAATGCAGTGCGAACAGATAATGGAAAGCCTTACTTCAAACCCTATGTAATAATAAACAGAAAAGGATTTAGAATAGCGGTATTAGGGTTAATAACTCCCCGAATTCCCGATTGGTTACCGGAGGAGTTATGGTCAGGCATTGAATTCGAAGATATGATAGAATCAGCAAAAAAATGGGTGCCAATTATATTAGAAAGAGAAAAACCAGATTTATTAGTTGGTCTCTTTCATTCCGGATTCGATTTTAAATATGCAAATTCAGATGAGAATACTTATAAAAATGAAAATGCTTCAATTCTGGTCGCAAAAAATGTACCTGGTTTCGATATTATATTTATTGGGCACGATCATGCAACATGGAATGAAAGTATAATAAATACAGAAGGCAATAAAGTAATTATTTTAGGCCCAAAGAATAATGCAAAACAGGTAGCGGAGGCTAAAATTATTTTTAAAAAAAATAGTAATGGCTTATACGATAAGATTATAGAGGCACAGATTGTTGATATAAAAAATTTCCCTGTCGATAGTTTGTTTGATGTTAAGTTTCAGAAAGAATTCAACGAAGTAAGTGATTATGTATCAAAACAAATTGGAGAACTTAGTCACACATTAAACTCTCATGATGCCATATATGGTCCATCTCAATTTATGGAGTTTATTCATAGTATTCAGCTTGATTTAACTCATGCAGACATTTCTTTTGCGGCAAATCAATCTTTTAATTCAACTATTGAAAAAGGCCCAATATATATACGTGATATGTTTAAACTATTCCGATACGAGAATTTCCTTTATACAATGAATTTAACTGGTACCGAAATTAAAAATTATCTCGAATATTCGTATGCTAACTGGTTTAATACAATGAACGATGAATCAGATCATCTGTTATTATTTAAATTAGATGAGAGTGGAAATCCTGAATTTAATGAGACAAATAAATCATATTCATTAAAAAATATGTTTTATAATTTTGATGTTGCTGGCGGTTTAAATTATCATATTGATATTTCTAAACCAATAAATCAAAAAATTAATATAATTTCACTTACCAATGGGGAACCGTTTTATTCAGACAGTATTTATACGGTTGCAATAAATAGTTATCGGGGAAATGGTGGTGGAGGTTTACTTGAATTAGGTGCAGGAATACCAAAAAACGATATCGCAAAACGAAGAATTAGTTCCACAGATAAAGATTTACGCTATTATTCAATAAATTGGATCGAAGAAAAGAAAATAGTAAATACAGATTTTAAATCGACCTGGTATATTGTACCTGAAAAATGGTGGAAAAAAGCATCACAAAAAGATAAAGAACTGTTAAATATAAAAAATAACTGAAAAACACATGATAAGATTTCTAGCAATTATTGTACTGCTTTTTGCAGTAAACTCTTGCAAATTAATTAAAAAGAAAGATGAGCAAAAATTACCAAAAGCCAAAAATATTATATTACTCGTTGGTGATGGGATGGGTGTAAGTCAGATTTATGCAGCCATGTCAACTGCTAGCAAACCATTAAATATTGAGCAATTTAAATATATTGGATTTCATAAAACATACTCTGCAACACATTATATTACCGACTCAGGTGCTGGAGGAACAGCATTATCTACAGGTATAAAAACCTGTAATAATTGTATTGCAACTGATACATCAGGGAATTCAATAAAAACGATCTTAGAATATGCCAAAGAAAATGAACTTGCTACAGGTTTAGTTTCTACTAGTTCAATTTTACATGCAACTCCTGCTTCTTTTATCGCTCATGTTCTAAGTCGCAATTCATATGAAGAAATTGCCCTATATTTCTTAAGAACAGATATCGATTTATTTATTGGAGGTGGTAAAAAGCAATTTATTCAACGAAAAGATAGTTTGAATCTTATCGATTCTTTAATAGCTCGTAATTATTTGGTTGCAGATAGCATACATCAAATTCCTGAAAATTATAAAGGTAAATTAGCTATTCTGAGTGCAAGGGAACATAATCCTTCATATTTAAAAGGTAGAGGCGATTTGCTCCCAGAAGCTACAGAAAAAGCAATCCAAATTCTAAGTAAAAACGAAAATGGTTTTTTTCTTATGATAGAGGGCTCTCAGATTGATTGGGGTGGCCATGATAAAGATATTGATTATGTTGTTTCTGAAACAATCGATTTTGATAAAGCAATTGGAAAAGCACTTGAATTTGCAAAGAAAGATGGCGAAACCCTTGTAATCGTTACTGCTGATCATGAGACGGGTGGTTTAACTTTAACAGACGGTGATTTAAAAGGGAAAACAATTGTTGCTAACTTTTCAACCGATCATCATACTGGAGTTATGGTGCCTGTTTTTGCATTTGGTCCTGATGCTGAAGATTTTATTGGCATATATGAAAATACCAAAGTGTTTGAAAAAATGATGACGGCTTTTCAATTTAAAAAATAGAGTAAAAAAATGATAGGGACTATCCTTGACCTGTATAAATAAAAATATCTGGGGTTAGCCCCAGATATTTTTATTTACACGCATTATGAGTTTTATTAATCCAAATCTTAGTACAATTTAATATTACCATATTTAGTAATAATATTTACTTTCGATTGCGTATTTTGATCACTTCCTATAATGCCTTCAATGCTAAGCTCATTAGAATCTTTAATTTTGCTAACTCTGCCTGTACCTGGATAATCAATATCTCCATATTTTGCATTTCCTACAATTTGATATGATGCGCTTTCTTCAATGCCCAACTTTGCGCTTCCATATTCATTGTTGATTTTAATCTCTTCGAAATCTTTTGGAATAAAACCTACAGAAAATCCTCCATAACGGTTTTCAACTTCAATTTTCTTAGTAATCTCATCAAATTTAAAATCTGTATAAGCAGCTGTAGTTACAAAATTAGCTAGGCTTCCGATTTTATAAACATCATATTTCGATTCGCAAACAATAGAACTCGATTTGGTAACATAAAGTTTTGAATATTTTGTAATAGCAATTAATGCTTTGCTTTTTTCAACCTCGAGCTTTGAGTATTTCATGTTTATCTTAAGCCATCCGCATTCTTCTATTCTACCATCGGAATAGCCAAGACTTATTTCTGTTAATGGTTTTGTATTGTCTCTTATAATCTTGTTTATTTTTAAGTTGCCATATTTTACTGCAATTAAAGAATGACCGGTTATTTCATTAATAAAAACACTGCCATATTTATTTTCAAGTTCAAGTTGAAGATTTTTTGGCATTTTAACTTCATAATTAATGCTAAACTCTTTGTCATTATCACTCCAGGAAATACTGGTTCTGCTAAATTTATCATCTATTGTAGTAATAGCCTTAATAGTATTACCTTCTTGACTAAATTCTACATTTAGATAGTTGAGCAGTTCTTTTGCCTTTTCTTCATTTTTATGATCAACTTTTATAGTTACATCAATAGATACTTCATTTTTATCCCAATTATTGATATTTACATTTCCAAATTTATTTTGGATAACGAGAAGAGTGTTTTGATCTGCCGGATATTCTTTATGCAGATTCTTTGAATATTCTTGTGTGCCTGCCAAAGCAGTAAATATTACAATTAGCTGAATGCTAAGTAATAAAAGGATTGATTTAGATTTCAGTGCTTTCATAGTTGTCAGATTTTTGTTGATTAAGTGCTTTAACTTGATGTAATTGATTTAATATTTGATTCATAATATCTACTTTCATTTGATAATGCTGTATCATCGCATTTATTACTCGCTCATCCGAAGGGTTTTTCTTTAAGTCGCGTTTTAAATTTTCATAAACGGCATCCATTTGTTTTAATTCGTTGAGAAGTATTGTTTTTTGAGTACTATCTACAAACTCTAAAGAACTTATTTCATTAAGTTTTTGGCTTGCAAGTGTTGCATAATAAATTTCCACCTCATTATATTCGGGTGATAGCTGATGCAATGCTAAACCGGTTCTTGTTTCTATAGTAGGATTTATCCTGTCGTATACCCATAATCCTGAAATCACAACTAAAATAGCTATTGCTGCAGCCTTTAGTAAAAGACCAAATGAAAAGCTATGTTGCTTTTTGTTAAAACGAGCCAATTTTTGTTCAAACCTTTCTAGATGTCCATCATCTGGTTCGAAAGAATCAAAAATGGGTCTGTTTTCCTGAATTATTTTTTCTATATCTTTCATATTAATATATTTTTTCTCTTTTCTTATTTCTTAATAATTCTATTAGCTTTTGTTTAGCTCTTGCACATTGCGATCGTGATGTTGAACTACTTATTTTTAAAATCTCTCCGATCTCATCATGATCGTACCCCTCAATTAAATAAAGCGAAAGAACAATTCGGTAACCATCAGGCAAGTAATTAATCTGATCTCTTATTTCTTCTGCTCTTACCTGTATTTCTTCTTCATCTTCCTTTGAGTTGTTGTTTTCAGTCGCAGGATTTATTCCAGATTCTTCAATCGATTGTAAATCAAGTTTCTTTTTTCTTAATTCATCGAGCGAATGATTAACAACAATCCTTTTTAACCAGGCTCCAAAACTTACTTCACCTTTGTAAGTAATAATTTTTTCAAATGCTTTTAAGAACGACTCCTGCATTATGTCTTCCGCCTCTAACCTATCATTAACAATTCGTAAGCAGGTATTAAACATTGCTTTGTAGTACAATTTATATAATTGAAATTGTGCCTTTGGCTCTCCCGATTTACACCGGTCAATTATATCCTGATGGATATTTAAATAAATACTTTCCTGTCTATTCATTTTCTAACTTAATGACGTAAAAAATAAATTATTGCTGCATTAATTGTACAATTTATGAAAATTTATTTTTAAGAACATCATTATCGTAATTCTATATAAATGACGCTAATAAATTCTCGATGCTGCACATAGTTAAATATCTTATTATTATTTTGACTTGTTATAATTCATTTTGATTAATTTTGAGGCCTTAAAAATGCAATTCAAATCAATATGATAAAAGTAAATTCAACTAGCCAAAAGCATAAAACTATTCGTTTTAATAAATGGTCAAATAAAAAGTACTCAGTATTTAACTCGCTAAAAAGAGTAATTAAAATTAGTACACTTAATGTTGCCTATTCAATTGTTATTTTGCCAATTCAACTAATTGCACAAACTGATACTACCAGAATAATTCAAAACATCGATTTAGAAGAGGTTGTTGTGAGTGCAGAACGATCGCCTGTAGTTTATTCGAGTCTTGCACGTATAGTTACTATTATTGATAATCAAGATTTCGGTCTAATGCCAGTAACCTGTATAAATGAATTAATTGAGTCAGGTTCGTTTGTCGATATCAGGCAGCGTGGTTCAAATGGAGTTCAAGCCGACATAAGTATCCGTGGTGGAACATTCGACCAAAATCTTATCCTTCTAAATGGCATTAATATTAGCGATCCTCAAACTGGTCATCATAGTTTAAACCTTCCTATTGATCTTAATTCTGTTCAACGTATTGAAATTCTTGAAGGCCCTGGTTCAAGAATATTTGGCCCAAACGCTTTTAGTGGAGCAATAAACATTATTACCAATCAATCCGATAAAAATTATATACGAAGCCGTTTTGCTATTGGAGATTTTGGATTATACTCAGGATCTATTTCAGGATCGATAAAAAATAAAAAATTCGGACAGTTTATTTCAGTATCTAAAACCATATCAGGAGGATACACCCAGAATACCGATTATGATAATATGAATATATTTTATAATCCTTACCTAAACTCAAAAATTGGAAAAATCGATTTTCAAATTGGTTATACAAATCGCGCTTTTGGTGCAAATAGCTTTTATACTCCTGAATATCCTGATCAGTACGAACAAATAAAAACAACCTTTTCAAGTCTGAAGTTGGAGACTGGAAATAAAATTAAAATTATTCCTGCTGTATATTACAGAGCTCATAAAGATAGGTTTGAATTATTCAGAACGAAACCAGCTACATGGTATAGTGGCCACAATTATCATTATACACAGGTTTATGGGGCAAAAATTGATGCACGCTTTTCATGGAGCTTAGGAAATACATCTTTGGGTGCTGAATATCGATCAGAAAATATACTTAGTAACAAACTTGGATTACCCATGAACGATACAATTGAAATATCTGACGAACCAAATGGTTTTTATGATAAAGAGTATGCAAGGGATATTACCAATATTTTCATGGAGCATTCAATATATCTGGATAAATTTTCTATTACAGCTGGTATGTTGGGAAGTTATTTAGATGAAAAAAACAATAAATTAAGTTTTTACCCAGGTATTGATATTAGTTTCAAAATTGCAGATAATCTCAGGATATATTCCTCAATAAACAAATCGTTACGTTTACCAACATTTACCGATTTGTTTTATACTGGACCCAAAAATAATGGAAACCCAAATTTAGTTCCGGAGGAAGCATGGAGCTATGAAGGAGGAATCAGGTTTTATTCTAATTCTGTTAATTCAAATGGGAGTGTTTTTTTTAGAGATTCAGAAAACTTAATTGAATGGGTTCGTCATAAAGATTCAACGCAATCAGCCAAGTGGGAAACTCAAAATTTAACCGAAGTTAAAACCTTTGGAATTCAATTTCAAACAAAAATAAAACTACATGATATTTATGAAAATCAGCTAGTTAAAGAAATAACTTTAAATTACGCTTATTTGAATCAGTCAATAGCATCGAATAACTATGAAACAAAATATTCACTTAATTATTTAAAGCACAATATGAATCTTACTATTTTACACAAAGTGCTTAAAAAGGTTGATTTGTCGTGGAATTTTAAATATCAGGATCGGGCAGGTGAATATCAATTATATAATTTCCAGGACAAAACGTATGAACCTGAAAAAGAATTTAAACCAGTTTTTATTGTTGATGCCAAATTAATCTGGAAACATAAGTGGCTAAATGTATTTATCGAATCAACAAATTTGTTTAATGTTTCATATGCTGATTTTGCCAATATGAATATGCCTGGTAGATGGTTTGTTGCTGGTCTTGAACTTAATTATAGCTGGTAATACCAAATGATTCAATAAAAAAAATAAATAAAAACTGTCAATGGGTTTAGTTTTAAGAATATTTTTTTTACTTTTGCTAGGAATCCTAAATTATAATTAAATCAAATTACAAGATGAAAAAATTACAATTATTATTAGTTGCCTTGGCACTTGTTAGCTTTACTGCTTTCTATTCTTGCGCACCAAAACAAGAAAAACCTGCTGAAGAAGCTACTGAACAAGTAGAAGAAGCTACAACAGAAGAAGCTACAACAGAAGAAGCTCCAGTTGAAGAAGTTGCAGAAGAAGTTGCAGAAGAAGCTGCTGAATAGTTTTTTAAGTGCTTAGAAAAAATAGAGCAGGACTAGGTCCTGCTTTTTTTATGTTTAAAAGATTCCTGTAATTATTCCGGTTACAACTTTTCCCTGGGAATAATCAAACTCCGATCCATACAGGCTATGAGGTATAATGTAAATAAGGAATAAAATAATTGATGCTAAAAGAGTAATTCTGTAATTTGCTTTTTTCATGTTTACCAAAACAGCAATTAACCAAAAAATGAGTGCTATCAAAGTCTTGTTATCTGTTAAGTCCCATCCAAAAGGTACTCCTGTCCATGCTTGTCCGAATGCAAATTGCTGAATCACTGGGCCAAAAATCATTCCGCCTACTATCAAAAATAAAAGGGTTAGTCTACCATAAAGCATTTGTTTTTCATTATTTATAGCTGCCATAATGCCTGAAATAGTAGAAAAAAGCATTGCTAAAAACATTAAGAGTATATGTGGAATCATAGCCCAGGCTGGCACATTTCCTTTGAATCGAATTATTACAAGCTCAGAATTTACCGTGTTTTCTGGATTATACTTTTTCGATAGCGATACATAATACTGCAATTTACCAGCAGCTGGTTGCTTTGGCAAATAAGCAATTAATTTATCAGCGTTTCTAACTAAGTCAATGGTTTTCCAATTATCATCAACCGGAAACAATTTGTAATTAAGACTTCCTGTTATTGATGTATCTTGAATAAGAATCTCAATTTTTGCATCTTTATCATTATTGCTAGTTCGCAATAACTTAAACTCATGAATAGCTCCAGCCACTTCCATTTTTATTTTCTTTGGATAAGTTGGACCTGTCTTTCGCTGATAATATGCTGCTCCTACAGTTATAATAACAGCTAATACCCAAATAAGTGATTTTTTCATATTGATTTTAAAGCTGAATAATTAGTACTTTGTTTTCATTTTCTCTAATTACTTCAACAGTAATTATTTGTCCCAATTCTAGTTTTGTAATTCTTTCCATATAACCGTAAATATCTTTTACAGCAAGCCCGTCAATAGCAATAATTATATCTCCCGTTTTCATTCCGGCTTTATCTGCAGCTTTACCTTCAATAACAAGATCAACTCGTAATCCTCGCTTCTCTACTCCCGAAAAATCGGGCATAATACCAAATGTAACTTTCATTTTGCGATTGCCCATAGCAGGCGAAGGAGCTTTTGAACCTGCTTCGGTAAATAATAATTGAGATTTTGTAGTTGCCAGATTAAAAGCTAAATCATGAATGTAATTAGTAACCTGAAATAATCCATCAAAGTTGATATTTCCAAGACTGTCACCTGGTGTATGATAATCGGTGTGAGCTCCTGTTGAAAGAAAGAAAACAGGAATATTTATACTGTAAAACGATGAGTGATCAGATGGGCCATATCCCTCTTTCGATAAGCCAAGTTTAAAGTTGTAGTTCGTATTAATCATGTTTACAAGCGAATCGCTTATTGTTGTTGTACCAATACCTCCAATTTGAAGACTATTATCTGGTTTCATCCTTCCGATCATATCAATATTGATCATCGCAACAATCTGATTATTCTTTATTGGTAAATTTTGTGTAAAATGTTTCGAACCTAAAAGACCCATTTCTTCGGCTCCAAATGCGGCAAAAATAAAATTGCATTTCAATTGATCCTTTGTAGATGAAAGTTTTTGTGCAATCTCTAATACAGCCGATACTCCTGAAGCATTATCATCTGCACCATAATGTACCGAAGTTACATTTGGATTTCGTGAACCAGTTCCTATGCCTCCAAATCCAAGATGATCATAATGTCCTCCTATAATAATAAACTTAGCGTTTTCTGATGAATCAACGATTAATTGTGAAACAATATTGAATGTATTGTTCTTAACCTCTTGCAAATCAGTAATTATTTTAATTGTTTCGTTTAAAGAAAATGAAATTGACTTTTTTTCTGAATTTAATTCTGATTCTAAATCTAAAATTGTATGACCCGATTTTTTTAGTATTTTATCTGCTAATTCTCTCTTAATCTGAACCACAGGAATATTAATTTGTCCTTGAGAATTTTCAATTTTTACCAATTTATCATCCTTATCAAAAGTTGGTCCAGATACAAGGATCACACCTGCCGCTCCATGATCTTCAGCAGCTGTTGCTTTTGATCGTGCGCTGCTGAATGCTTCGTAAACCGAAAAAGCTGTGTTTGATTTAGGAGAACTCAGAAGAATCATCACCCATTTGCCTGTTAAATCAATTCCAGTATAATCATCCCAAACAATGGAGTCAGTTTTTATATTAAAACCATAACCTGCAAATACAATTTCGGCTTCCAACTCTTTATTTATTGAAAAAGGATATGGAGAGAAATCTGAATTTAACGAATAGCTTGTGTTGTTAAATCTCAATAAATTGTTCTGACCTGCAATAAGAGTCGGTCTAATTTCAAATTCTTGCAATCCATTATTATAAAGTAATTCAAGATTCGAATTTTTAAAATTCTTTGCAATATAATTAGCAGCAACTTTATCTTCTGCTGTTCCGGGAAATCTACCTTTTAATGAGTCGCTGGCCAAAAAATGAATATGATGGTATAATTCATCTTTAGTAATATCTTTGTTTATCTGTTGTGCATTAATGCATGATGTAAGAAAAACAAATATAATAAGTGCAGAAAGATTTAATTTCATAATTGTATTTTTTACCAGTAAAATGAAGTATAATATGTATTGATATTTCCTTTTTGATCTATTACAAAAAGCTCTAGCTCATGGTTCGTATGTTTTTTAATCCGTTGATCGTCCAAAATATAAAAAAGCAAATCATTTTTCATATCGTATTCAAAAAGAGCCCAATTATTGTCAATATAACCATTAAATATTTTTATCCCTGAGAGTTCATCTTTAATTGTGAATTTTATGGTATCAGAATTATTAAACTTTTTATTTTCAACTAATGGAATTATTGAAGGTGCAATTGTATCAACAAGTACAAAAAAATCACCTAATTCTTTACTATTGGCAACCACATAACCATTAATAAAATCACCACCCAAGGATATCATTTTTCCATTTCCATTGCCGTTTCCATTTTCCTTCTTTTGCGCAATAATTGCTTTTTCTCTTAGGTTTTCAGGGAGATTAATGGTTTTTATTGAAATTGAATAAGGCTTGAGTACCGGTGTATATTTATCATGAATTTTATGAACCAAAGAGTAGCTGTTTTCTATTGGTTCAGATGTGGTATAAACAAAATTTGTAGTTTCAAAAAAAGTATTCGCCGGAAAAACAAGCTGAATGTTTTCATCTGTAAAGCTGTTTTCGATATTCCAATAAAACGTTTTCGCTTTTAATGTATCTTCATTAATGTAATTATTATTGAATGATGAGCTTTTTACATTAAAAAGTAGTTTAGACCTATTTCCGTGCACATCGGTAGCTAGAAATTGGATAGTATATGCAGAATCAGTATTAAAATCAAATATACCATTACTAACTTTAACTTGATAAATTGAAAGATTATTGTTAGGTGCAATGTAGGTTTTTTGGAATGTCTTTTTTGTTCTTACTCGTTCAGAATAATCAATATGACTTTTAACATATGCCATTTCTGAAAATGAGAGTTTGTCTAAAGTATGAAGATAAACTTCTTTATCATTTACAAGGATAGACATCGTATAAATACCACAGCGGTTTTTCGAATCGTTGAGAAAATCATTTATTTCGTAACCAAAATAAAACCTGCCTGACAGTTGCAGAGTATCAATAATCTTATAATCTCCATTTGCTTTTTCCACACTGTAAAATTTGGGTTGGTTTAATCCATTTGCAAGACTCTCTTTTGAGGCTGGGTAAACAAACAAACTATAGAAAACAGGTGAAATGTCATCCTGAACAGAAAAATTAAATAGTAAAGGATTCAATGGATCCTGATTTTTGGAATCCCGAATCTCAAAATGCAGGTGTGGTCCACTTGATTGTCCGGTATTTCCCGAAAATCCTATTAATTCGCCTTTTTTAACCTTTAAACTATTTATTGGAGCATAAAAATCAACTTCAAATTCTTTGTTCTTGTATTGAATGTCTTTTATAAGATTATTAATTTCAGGTTTGAAATTACTTAAATGCCCATAAACAGATGTATATCCACTTGGATGATTAATGTAAAGAGTTTTACCGTATCCATTTGCCGAAATCTTTATTCTCGAAATATACCCCTCGTCGATTGAATATATATTTTTACCCTCAACACCCTGGGTTTTTATATCTATTCCTGCATGAAAATGTTCTGCTCTTATCTCACCAAAGTTACCTGCAAGGTAAATAGGAAAATCAACTGGTGATTGAAAATTGTTTTTTTTCGTTTTTATCTGACTAAATAGATAAAGATTGAGTAAACAGAAAGAAAAAAGAAGCGCGATTTTTTTTAATTGTATTATTTTCATTAAATTTATACAGGTTTTTTGCAATAATAATGGATTTCAATTTAACAAAACTAAAATTAAATTTGTTTTATACTAAAAAACTATAAGTATTATTTTTGAATTTGTTGAACCTATATTAATTTTGCGATTTATTTGAACTATTATGGAAGTTGAACAAAAAGAAATGGTTGGAACTTTAAAACAGAAAGTTAACAAGGTAATTTCATTATATAATAACTTAAAAATTGAGAATAATAAATTACATCAACAACAAAAAGAACTAAAAGAAACATTAAAAATAAGAGAAACAGAATTAGATTTTTTTAAAAATAAGTATAATAAGCTTAAATTAGCAAAAAGTATTGTAGCATCAGCAGGAGAATCGCACGATGCTAAGATAAAGATTAACAGGATAGTGCGGGAGATAGATAAGTGTATTGCTCTTTTGAACAGATAGAATCTGATTAGATAATGGAAGATAAATTATCAATAAGGGTTAATATCGCAGATAGATATTATCCACTTAAAATAGATAGGGGAGATGAGGAAAAGATTCGCAAAGCGGCTAAGATGATCAATGATAGGGTATTGCAGTATAAACAGCGATATACCGATAAAGATGTTCAGGATTTTTTGGCAATGGCTGCCTTGCAATATGTAATTAAAATGATTGAATGCGAGTCGAGTATGGAATTATCGCCAATGCTTGATGAGCTGAAGGGATTGAATGAAGAATTAGACGAATTTATAAAAAGAGAGTACTAAACGTTCTTTGTATAACAATATTGCCCGCATTGTTTCTTTATTATCTGTAAAACTCAACACTTTACAAATTGGAGCAAAGCTTATTTGATCAAGAGCAGGCCCTACTTCCGATTCGTCGGAATTCCCTTCGGGGAACAAGGGAAGGTCGAAATTGAATAGCGGTTCCACCCATGTCATTTTGGGGTTTTTAGAGAATTGGAGAAATCAATGCGGGTTTTTTATATATAAACCATTAAATAAATTTTGAATATGATAATTTTAAACATAATAGGAGCATTTTCGGTTGCTGTATTAGGCACGATTATTGCCATAGCTGCGTTTGCAGTGGGGGGGGTTGTTTCTTACCTGATATGGGATAAAGCTCTGTCAACCAAAAGAAACCGAATAGTTAAAGATGCTGAATCTGAAGCTGAGGTGATTAGAAAAGATAAAATCCTTCAGGCTAAAGAAAAATTTCTTCAACTAAAAGCTGAACACGAGCAGGAAATAAACGAACGATCAAGCAAATTAGTTATAGATGAAAATCGTTTTAGACAAAAAGATCTTGCTTTATCTCAAAGAATAGAAGAAACTCAGAGAAAAAAGAAAGAAGTTGAAGTTATACGCGAAAACTTACAAACTCAGATCGAGCTTGTAGAAAAACGTAATGAAGAGCTTGAGCGAATGCATAAACAACAAGTTGAACAATTAGAAGCAATTTCAGGTTTGTCTGCTGATCAGGCAAAAGAACAACTTATAGAATCATTAAAAGCCGAGGCTCGAACCGAAGCTATGTCTCATATCAATGAGATTATGGAAGAAGCACGCATGACAGCAAATAAAGAGGCAAAACGAATTGTTGTACAAACGGTTCAGCGCGTTGCTACTGAATCTGCTGTAGAGAACTCGGTAACTGTTTTTAATATAGATAGTGATGAGATTAAGGGTAGAATAATTGGTCGTGAAGGTAGGAATATACGTGCATTGGAAGCTGCAACAGGCGTAGAGATTATCGTTGATGATACTCCAGAAGCAATTATTCTTTCAGCATTTGATCCAGTTAGAAGAGAAATAGCACGTCTTGCTCTACATCAGTTAGTTACCGATGGTAGAATACATCCAGCACGTATTGAAGAAGTTGTACTAAAAACACAGAAGCAAATCGAAGAAGAGATTGTTGAAGTTGGTAAACGTACAGCAATAGATTTGGGTGTACATGGTTTGCACCCTGAAATTATCAGATTAATTGGTAAGATGAAATACCGGTCCTCATATGGACAAAATTTATTACAACACTCACGCGAAGTTGCAAACCTTTCTGCAATTATGGCATCTGAGCTTGGATTGAATGCTAAATTAGCCAAACGAGCAGGGTTGTTGCATGATATTGGAAAAGTTCCAGATGATGAACCAGAATTGCCACATGCAATTCTTGGTATGAAAATAGCCGAGAAATACAAAGAAAAACCAGAGGTGTGCAATGCTATTGGTGCTCACCACGATGAAGTAGAAATGACCTCGTTGTTGTCTCCAATTATTCAGGTTTGTGATGCAATTTCTGGCGCACGTCCTGGTGCTCGACGCGAAGTGGTTGAGTCGTATATTAAACGATTGAAAGACCTTGAAGAACTGGCATTGTCGTATCCAGGTGTTATGAAAACATATGCTATACAAGCTGGACGTGAGCTACGTGTAATTGTTGGTAGCGATAAAGTAACCGATGGTGATGCAGAAAAACTTTCGTTTGATATTTCTCAGAAAATTCAGAACGAAATGACTTATCCAGGACAGATAAAGATTACTGTTATAAGGGAAACAAGAGCTATTAATTACGCAAAATAGAACAAGCTGCTGGCTTGCCTGCTCTAAGCAGGTTGCTGGTTGAAGATTAATTTATAATAATCGCTAAGCTATGCAAATACAGATGGTTGACTTAAAGAGTCAGTACAACAAAATTAAAGAAGAGATCGATACTGCCATTCAGGACGTAATCGATTCTTCTGCTTTTATAAATGGTCCCAAAGTAAGTGAGTTTGTGGATCATCTTTCGAGATATCTTGGAGGTATAAATATTATTCCTTGTGCCAACGGAACCGATGCTATTCAAATAGCCTTAATGGCTCTGGATCTTAAACCAGGCGATGAAGTAATTTTGCCCGTACATACCTATGTTGCTACAGCCGAAGTTATTGCCTTACTCCAACTAAAACCTGTTTTTGTTGATGTTCATCCCGATTACTTTACAATTGATGTTGATTTGATCGAAGAGAAAATCACTTCTAAAACAAAAGCGATAGTACCTGTTCATTTATATGGACAGTGTGCTGATATGGATGAAATAGTGAGAATAGCCAGTAAACATAATTTATTTGTAATTGAAGATACTGCCCAAGCGATTGGTGCAAAATATACATTTCCTGACGGATCTAAAGCCTTTGCAGGTACAATAGGACATTTTGGAACAACCTCATTCTTTCCATCAAAAAATCTTGGTTGTTTTGGTGATGGAGGAGCAATGTTTGTCCGTGATGACAATATGGCCAAAAAGGCACATATGATTGCAAACCATGGCCAACGTATTAAATACCATCATGACATAATTGGCTGTAATTCAAGACTCGATACAATGCAGGCAGCAATTTTAGATGTTAAGCTTAAATATCTTGATGAGTACTGTGAATCCAGACAAAAAGCTGCAATAATTTATGATGAATTGCTTAAAGATGTTTCAGGTGTAAAAACTCCTTGCATTTTTTCCCAATCAACTCATGTATATCATCAATATACTTTAACACTTGATAAATCAATCGACCGAAATGAATTACAGAGTTTTTTAAAAGATAATGGCATTCCTTCAATGGTTTATTACCCAGTACCGTTGCATTGGCAGGTTGGATATAAGTCTTTTAATAAGGGAGAAGTTTTTCCAGTAACAGAGAAGTTATCAAAAACAGTGCTTTCATTACCTATCCATACCGAATTGATTCTGGAAGAGCAAGAATATATTGTTAAAATGATCAAAAAATTTTTAAAAAAGTAATATGGAAAAGAATTTTTTTGCACACGAGACATCAGTAATAGATGAAGGATGTCAAATTGGTGATGGCACCAAAATATGGCACTTTTCGCATATAATGACTAATTGCAGAATAGGTAAGAATTGTAATATTGGTCAAAATGTTGTTGTATCGCCCGAGGTTATTTTAGGTGATAAAGTAAAAGTACAGAATAATGTTTCAATTTATACCGGAGTTATTTGTGAAGATGATGTTTTTTTAGGTCCATCAATGGTATTCACCAATATAACAAATCCAAGAAGTGCAATAATTAGAAAAGATAAATACGAGACTACTTTAGTAAAGAAGGGTGCTAGTATAGGCGCAAATGCAACTATTGTTTGTGGAAATACAATCGGTGAATATTCTTTTATTGGGGCTGGAACAGTCGTAACAAAAGATGTTAAACCCTATGCACTGGTTGTAGGAAACCCTGGGAGACAAATTGGATGGATGAGTGAATATGGTCATAAATTAGAATTTAATAAAGATGGAATAGCTGAATGCCCTGAAGGTAAAGAAAAGTATTTATTAAAAAATAATACAGTAGAAAAAATAAATATATAATTAAATATAATACGATAATTTTATGACTGAACAAAAGAAGTTTGCCTTGATTGGGGTAGCTGGATTTATAGCTGGTCGGCATTTAAAAGCAATTAAAGAAACAGATAATATTCTTGTTGCATCACTTGATAAATTCGATAGTGTCGGAACAATTGATAGTTTTTTTCCTGATTCAGACTTTTTTACCGAGTATGAACGATTTGATAGACACATTGATAAGCTTAAAAGACAAGGTACTAAAATAGATTATGTAAGTATTTGTACCCCAAATTATTTACATGATTCGCATATTCGATTTGCATTACGTCATGGTGCTGATGCTATCTGCGAAAAACCGGTTGTTCTTAATCCATGGAATATTGATGCATTGCAGGAGATAGAAAAGGAAACAGGAAAGAAAGTTTATAATATATTACAGTTGAGGTTGCATCCATCTATAATTGCTCTTAAGAAAAAAATTCAAGAAGGCCCAAAGGACAAAATATATAACGTTGATCTTTCATATATTACATCACGCGGTAAATGGTATTTTATTTCATGGAAGGGTGATATTCAGAAATCAGGTGGTGTTGCAACAAATATAGGAGTTCATTTTTATGACATGCTCACATGGATTTTTGGAGATGTAACTGAAAACGTTGTTAATATTTCAACTCCATCAAAAGCTTCAGGAATATTAAAGTTAAAAAATGCAAATGTACGATGGTTCTTAAGCGTTGATTATAATGATATTCCTTTAGAAATTAAAGTAAAAGGACAACGAACTTTTAGATCTATTACAGTTGAAGGAGAAGAAATTGAGTTTAGTGAAGGATTTACTAATCTTCATACACTTTCATATATTGAAATTTTAAAAGGTAATGGTTTTGGACTTGAAGAAACAAAAAAATCAATTCAAACTGTTTACACTATAAGAAATTCTGTTCCAATAGGTTTAAAAGGAGATTATCATCCATTTTGTAAATAAAAATCATAATTTCTTTAATTTTAAAAATATGTACAATAAATTAGTAAAAAAAGAGGCCAAGCTTGCTGTGATTGGACTTGGATATGTTGGTCTGCCAATTGCTCTCGAATTTGCCAGAAAGATATCCGTTATAGGTTTTGATATTAAACCAGAACGAGTTGAATTAATGAAAAAAGGAGTTGATCCTAGTCGTGAATTACCTGCGGAGGCTTTTGATGATTGTGATGTAATGTTTACTTCAAAATTAAATGATCTAAAAGCAGCTCAATTTTATATTATAGCTGTTCCTACTCCAATTGATGATCATAATTTGCCTGACCTTACCCCTGTTATCTTGGCTTCTGAAACAGTAGGTAAAGTTCTTAAAAAAGGAGATTATGTGGTTTATGAATCAACAGTTTATCCCGGATGTACAGAAGAAGATTGCGTTCCTGTATTAGAAAAAATGTCTGGATTAAAATACATTCAGGATTTTAAGGTTGGTTTTTCACCTGAACGAATAAATCCAGGTGATAAAGTACATACATTAACTACTATTGTAAAAGTTACATCAGGTTGTGATGCCGAATCGGACGAAAATATTGCAAAAACATACGAACTTGTAATTAAGGCAGGAGTTCACAGAGCAAGCTCCATTAAAGTTGCAGAAGCATCTAAAATCATTGAGAACACACAGCGTGATATTAACATTGCCTTTATGAACGAGCTTTCGATAATTTTTAACCGTATGGGAATAAATACTTTCGAAGTACTGGAAGCTGCTGGAACAAAATGGAATTTCTTAAAATTTTTCCCCGGTTTGGTTGGAGGACATTGTATAGGTGTTGATCCTTACTATTTGACTCATAAAGCAAAACAATTAGGTTATCATGCACAAATGATAAATTCTGGTCGTTTTATTAACGATTCAATGGGTGGATATATCGCAAAACAGATTGTTAAAAAACTTGTTAAAGCTGGCAAGCACATTCAAAATTCAAAAGTACTTATAATGGGTGTTACATTTAAGGAGGATGTGAGTGATATTCGAAACTCTAAAGTGGTTGATGTTTACCGTGAATTACTTTCCTATGGAGTTGCAGTAGATATTATTGATCCATATGCTGATCCTTATGAAGTTAAAGAAGAGTATAATTTTGAAATTGCCAAAGAGCCAGGCAAGAATTATGATGTTGTAATTGCTGCTGTTAGCCATGATAAATATAAAGACTTAACTGAAGATTATTTTACCTCAATAACTAATGAAAATGCACTTTTTGTTGATGTTAAAGGAATTTATAGAAACAAAATTAAGAACTTGAATTATTGGAGTTTGTAGAAAAAGTGAAATCGAAAAATTGAAAAAAGATATATTGATAAATGTTGTAAAGTGTTTTCTATATAAATATGCAAGAGAGAATTATTAAAAACAAAAAAGTACTTGTTACTGGTGGGGCTGGTTTTATAGGTTCTAATTTGTGTGAAGAACTAGTGAGGCAAGATAATAAGGTTGTTTGTCTTGATAATTTTTCAACAGGATTTAAGCGAAATATTGAAGCTCTTTTTAGCAAGTCAAATTTTACTTTTATTGAAGGGGATATTCGTAATTACGATGATTGCCAGAGAGCAGTAAGAGGAGTTGAAATAGTTTTGCATCAGGCTGCATTAGGAAGTGTTCCAAGATCAATGAAAGATCCAATGACTACTACTGATGTAAATATTGGAGGCTTTGTTAAAATGCTTTTTGCTGCAAAAGAAGAAGGTGTTAAGCGATTTGTTTATGCGGCAAGTTCCTCCACCTATGGCGACCATCCTGATTTACCAAAAGTGGAAGATAAAGTAGGGAATCCATTGTCTCCTTACGCAATTACAAAATTTGCTAATGAACTTTATGCTCAAAACTTTTCAAAAATATATGGAATAGAAACTATTGGTTTAAGGTATTTTAATGTTTTTGGTCGCAAACAGGACTCTAATGGAGCTTATGCAGCTGTTATTCCTAAGTTTGTTAAACTTTTAATGGATCATCAAAGTCCGGTAATTAATGGTGACGGAACGCATTCGCGTGATTTTACCTATATAGATAATGTGATTCAGATTAACCAATTAGCTGCATTAACAGACAATTCGCAAGCTATCAACCAGGTTTTTAATGTTGCTTGTGGTGAAAATAATAACCTAAACCAAATGGTGGATTATCTCAAAGAATATCTGAGTTTGTATGATCCTCAAATTAAGAATGTAAATGTAATACATGGGCCTGAGCGAGAAGGAGATATAAAACACTCATTAGCCAGTATTGAAAAAGCCAAAAATCTTCTTGGCTATAGGCCATCTCATCTATTTAAAGATGGCCTAAAAGTAGCTGTTAATTGGTATTGGGAGAATTTAAGGTGATTAAATCTCTTTCATATAAATATATTTGAGTTTATTCTAATTAACTTTTTTCTCGGGTACCCATTTCTTTTCTCATTTAATATTACAGTTCATTTGGAATGCAACATATTAGTCATAACAAGCAGGTTATCTTTAAAGACTGTCTGCCGGACGATTTTGCTTACCGGGAAAGGAAAGTAACCGGGCTTCAATTACTCTTCCAGAAATCTTTCTCAGTTACTCTTCCTTTCTTTTAGCCCTTTCGATCGCGAAAGGTACTAAAGGCTTTCAGGAAGGTAAAACAATCTGAAGAGAGACGCAATTGCCAATTCAGGCTTTTTCTTAGTGAATTTTTGCTAGGATTGTCATTTCTGTATAATGCTCAAAAAATATGCATATCCTCACATTGATAAATCAAGATAATTGTGCCGTAGGAATAAACTATTGGAAGAATCAATATTATAAAATAAAAAGTGTGCCTTCAGATACACAATAAATACATAAACTACCTTAAAATTGATTTCTGTTAATAAGAATTTATATTAAATTTGATGCAATTTGGCAGTAAGCCCCTAAAAGATTATTTTTGTTTTCTTTTTAAAAAGATACATATTTTTTACTTACAATGCTTAGAAGTATCTTTTTTTTAAATAATAATTAATTTCATTTACGATGAAAGTTGTTAAAAATATTTGTTGTATTGGTGCGGGTTATGTTGGTGGTCCAACCATGGCAGTTATCGCGCTTAAAAATCCACATATAAAAATTAATGTAGTTGATATTAATCCTGAACGAATTGCTGCGTGGAATACAGATGACTTACCAATCTATGAGCCGGGATTATTAGAAGTTGTTAAACTAGCCCGGGGCAAAAATTTGTTTTATAACACAGATATAGACTCAGCAATAAAAGAAGCCGATATGGTTTTTATGAGTGTTAATACCCCAACTAAAACTTATGGTGTTGGCAAAGGACGTGCTGCTGATTTAAAATACATTGAACTTTGTGCCCGTCAGATTGCAAGGGTAGCCTTATCTGATAAAATCGTTGTGGAAAAGTCAACACTACCTGTTCGAACTGCCGAATCAATTAAAGCCATACTGGCAGAATCAAGTAATGGTGTGAAATTTCAAGTGCTTTCAAATCCTGAATTTTTAGCAGAGGGAACAGCTATAAATGATTTATTGAACCCAGACAGAGTATTAATTGGAGGAGATCAGACTTCTGAGGGATTGGACGCAATCGAATCACTGACTTCAATTTACGCAAGTTGGGTACCAAGAGAAAAGATTATTCAAACAAAACTGTGGTCATCTGAACTTTCAAAACTCACTGCGAATGCATTTCTTGCACAACGGATTTCGTCGATTAACAGTTTATCGGCATTATGTGAAGTAACCGGAGCTGATGTAGATGAGGTTGCATTTGCGATTGGTTCCGATACGCGAATAGGATCTAAATTCCTAAAAGCGTCTGTAGGTTTTGGTGGATCATGTTTTCAGAAAGATATTTTAAATCTGGTGTATTTGTGCGAATTTTTCGGTCTGCCAGAGGTAGCTGCGTACTGGGATCAGGTAATTATTATGAATGATTATCAGAAACGAAGATTTGCAAATAATATAATTCAAACATTGTTTAATACGATTTCAGGCAAAAAAATTGCACTACTTGGTTGGGCATTTAAGAAGGATACAAATGACACCAGAGAAAGTCCTGCTATTTATGTGACAGATCATCTGTTGACCGATATGGCCAATGTATGGGTTTATGATCCAAAAGTTCCTGCAAAAAAAATGTATGATGATTTGGATTATCTTGAAACAAGAGAATCTGATAAAAATAGAGAGCTACTCAAAGTAGTGGCTGATCCCTATGAAGCATGCAAAAATGCTCATGCAATAGCTGTAATAACAGAGTGGGATGAGTTTAAAGATTACGACTGGCAAAAGATTTATGATAATATGTTGAAGCCTGCATTTATTTTTGATGGCAGAAATATTTTGAATCAGAATAAGCTAGAAAGAATAGGTTTTAAATTTTATGGAATAGGAAAAAGTTTTAATAATTAAAGTAACGTATTCTTATATAGTTATGAATTTATTTGATTTATTGACAAAATTAAACTTTATTAGTAAAGTTATGGCCATTAATTGAAATACATCACATTGAAAAGCAAAGTGAGTAAAAGGATTACACTACATTATTTGAAAAAATTAAAGGAGTTTATAAAATAAAATTAAAGGATTTAATTATGGGGATTTGAAAACATACAAAATAATAATAATTATTTTGTATAGAATTAAAAGAATGTTATTTCACATTAATAATTAAGTAATTAATAATTTGTTTGTTCGTATGGAAACTGGAAAAAAAATTGCTATTCTACAATCAAATTATATTCCATGGAAAGGTTATTTTGATATAATAAACTCAGTAGACGAGTTCATTATATATGATGATGTTCAATTTACTAAAAATGATTGGCGAAATAGAAATAAAATTAAAACCAATCAAGGAATTAAATGGATTACAATACCTGTTTATAATAGCATAAATAAAAAAATCAGAGAAACAAAAATTACAAATAAAAAATGGAATATTAATCATTGGAACAATTTAGAAACAAATTATTCAAAAGCTAAACATTTTGTTGAATTTAAAGATATTATTAAAGAATTATATTTAAATTGTAATTCTGAATATTTAAGTGAAATTAATTTTTATTTTATTCAAAATATTAATGACATTTTAGGAATAAAAACAAAGTTAAGTTGGTCTTGGGATTATAATCTGGTTAATGGGAAAACTGAAAGATTAGTAGATTTATGTAAACAATCGAATGCAACTTTTTATTTATCGGGACCTTCTGCTAAGAATTATATTAATGATTCTTTATTTAAAAATGAAAATATAAAGCTTTTGTGGATGGATTATTCAGGATATCCAGAATATAATCAATTATTCCCCCCATTTGAACATGGTGTGAGTATTTTAGATTTGATTTTTAATGAAGGAAAAAATGCCAATACTTTTTTAAAAAGTTTTATTTAACATTAAGTTTAACCTTTGTTAGACTATGATTAATCTACATATGAAATTATCTGATTTTTTTGATCAACAATTAATAGTTCGTGATAATGAATTTAATGTAACATATTCACAATACTTTGAAGCTGAAAAATGTATTGCATATGTTGACAATATTGAATTTCTAAATAAATTGAATTTGAACAAAAATATTAGTGTAGTTCTTACTAGTAAGGAATTCATTAATTTAATTTCTGATGAAAAAGGTATCGTATTATGTGAAAAACCTAAAGAAGAATTTTTTAAACTTCATAATAAATTAGCATTAGAAAAGAAATTTAATCTAGTCAATGAGCATTTTATTCATGAGTCTGCAAAAATTGCTCCAACTGCAATAATTGGGAATAATGTACAAATTGGGGCCAATGTTTATATTTGTGATTATGCAATTATTAAAGATAATACAATAATTGGAAATAATACAAGAATTGAATCAAATGCTATTATTGGAGCTGATGGAATGCAAACATCTTATATCGAAGATAAAAGTTTTTTCATTGAGCATTTGGGAGGTGTTAAAATAGGAAATTATTGTCATATTTATGAAGGAGCAATTATTCAAAAACCGTACCAAGCATATTTTACAGAAATTGGAAATTATTCAAAAATAAGTGTTTATGTTAATGTTGGACATGGATCAAAAATTGGAGAGAATACAGTGCTTGCAGGTGGTGCTCAAATTTCTGGTAATAGTAAAATAGGTAACAATGTTTGGATTGGTCCTTCTGTTACTATTGCAGATAGTATTATAGTTGGAGATAATGCAAAAGTAAGAATAGGATCTGTTGTTATTAAAAATGTCAAAGATTCCGAAGATATTTCGGGTAATTTTGCTGTCAGTCATAATTCTAATTTAAAAAACTATTTAAAATTGATAAGATGAAAGAATCTGTTAATTTAAACTTTAAGTTCAAAGGAACCAGAAATTATGTGCATGGTACCGATATGTATAATGATATTAGTAAGTGGATTGAATTAAACGGATATCAAAATATCGAAGGAATTGATATGTCAATCCATAAGATAAGTAAAAAAAATCTTTCTGGTTATATAACTGATGAAATAACTACTAAAGACAAAACGAATCCTAATGTAATATTTTCATTTATTTCTAATAAAAATGTTTTTAAAATTGTTTTATTTGAAAATAATGAAGAAGTTAAGGGTAGCTATGAATACAAGGAAAATGAAATAGTAGAAGCTTCAATAATAGAAGAAGGAGATCAAAAAATATCGTTAAATATTCCAATGGATTATACTGCAATCGAAAAAATTGTTGCTATGAATAAAGCATTACATGAACACTTATTAATAAATGCAATTGGGAAATGGTATTTTACTAAGCTTCAACTTAATAAAAGTATTTATTTGATAAAACCATCAAAAATAGAAGTAAAACTAATAAAAAATCTAAATAATTATCTAACAAAATCTTACATAAGCATTGATGGAGATAAAATAGGTAATATTTTCTTTTCAATAGTTTAAATAAAACAAATGATAGGAATACAAGAAATTGCAACATATTTGCCGGAAAAAAGACTATCCAATTTTGACCTGGTTAAAAAATTTGAGTTAGAACCAGGTTTCATTGAAAACAAAATAGGAATTAGTTCAGTTTCAATTAAAGAACCTAATGAAGAGGCATCTGACCTTTGTGTTAAAGCATTCAGGTTACTTGAAGCAAAAACAGAAATTGACAAGTCAAAAATAGACTGTTTAATTGTAGTTACTCAAAATGGAGATTACAATCTACCTCATACTTCGGCAATAGTTCACGGAAAACTTGATATGCAAGAGAAATGTGCCTGTTTCGATATCTCTCTTGGTTGTTCAGGATTTGTTTATGGATTATCAGTTATTGAATCATTTATGAGCTCTAATAATTATTCTAAAGGTTTATTGTTTACAGCAGATCCATATTCAAAAGTTATTGATAATAATGATAAAAATACAAGACTCCTTTTTGGAGATGCTGCAACTGTAACTCTGATTACAAATCAGCCAGTATTAACATCAGGGAAATTTAATTTTGGAACAATTGGAAAAGATTATGAAAATTTAATCTGCAAAAATAATATTCTGCAAATGAACGGCAGAATGATATTTAATTTTGCAGCAAAATATGTTCCCGAAGATATTAAGGATTTACTTTTAAATAATAATATTGAACTTGACGAAATTGATTTATTTGTTTTCCATCAAGGAAGTAAATTTATTGTTGATACAATAACTAAAAGAATGAAAATAGAAAGCAATAAAGTGCCTTTTAATATTCAGAATTTTGGGAATACTATATCATCTTCAATTCCAATTATTTTAGAAGAAGTAATTGCAAATAAATCAATTAAAAAGATTGTTGTTTGCGGTTTTGGTGTTGGACTTTCATGGAGTAGTACAATATTAACTAAAATATAAAATTTAAAATATGAATGATTTAGAAATAAAAATCAGGGAAATTATTAAAAAAGAAGTTAGCCCATCAATAGATATTGACAATCTTGATGATGATACAACATTTAAGGATTATGATATTGATTCCTTAGATAGAATGTCGATTTATCTAGCAATAGAAGAAGAATTTGGACTAAAAGTTCCTGAAGATGAGCTTCCTCTACTTTCATCAATAAATATGATAGCTAAATACATTTTAAGTAAAAAATAAACTAATCAAATTTTTTTTACTGGATTTTTATTGATTCTAAGGATTTAATGTTTAATATTCAAAAATAATAAATTGCTCAGAAAAACGCGTTGGATAAAATTTTTAATTGGTTTTATAATTATAGCTATTTTAGTTTGGTCTATTGATATAAATCTTTTATCTGCCTTTAAATCAATTAAGTATTTATATTTTTTAGGCTTTGCACTAATTATTCCCTTGATTATTAATCCAATAATCAGTAATAACAGATGGAAAATATTTTTAAAAGTTCAGGGGATTGATGAACATTTTTTTTCCCTTGTTAAAATTAATTTTGTGTCTGTTTTCTTTGGAATTTTATTACCATCATCAACGGGTTTTGATGCAATAAGAATATATATAATTGAAAAAAGAAATAAAAAACAAAAAGGTGGAGGAGGAGCATCTGTAGTTATTGAACGTTTGCTCGGATTTTATATTTTATCAGTAATAGGGATAATTGGCTCAATATTTGCCTTAAAACATCAATTATCAAAGGATTTACTATTTAGTATCATAGCAATTAATATCTGTATTACTTTGGTTTTTATAATCTTTAAAAATCAATTTTTATTTCATAAAATAAACATTCTATTTTCAAAAGTAAAAAGGTTTAAACGATTAAATAATTATTTAAGTTTATTATATAGTTCACTCAATAGTTTTCCTTTAAAGAATGTTCTTTTATCTACCATACCATTAATTTTATTATTTCAATTTTCAAGTATAATTTGTGGATTTTTAATATTTAAGGCATTTAATGTTAATATACCTTTTTTTTATCATTTAGCTTTTTTGCCTTTAATTAGTATTATTTCAATTATTCCAGTATCTATTTCTGGTTTCGGATTGCGTGAAGGTGGATTTGTGTATTTTTATGGCCTACTTGGTATTGATGGGAATATTTGTTTTCTTTCATCATTAATTTATTATTTTATTCTGATGATTATTCCTGCAATTATTGGATTTTTAATATATGTATTTGGGCCTGATCAATTTAAAATTATTAAAAACGAATTAGATAAAAAAAATGATTGATAGTAAAGTAAATACAGATTTTTTAAGTATTATAATACCTGTATATAATGATTATGAAGTACTAGATGAGTTATATAATAGATTAGTACAGGTGATACCTGAATTATGTAATAAATATGAAATTATTTTAATTGACGATGGCAGTAAAGATAATTCATGGAGTAAAATAAAAGAATTAAAAAACAAAAATGGTAATATCGTTGGTATAAAACTAATCAGAAATTTTGGACAACATAATGCTATTAGCGCTGGTTTGAATAATGTTTCTGGAGATCTTGTAGTTTTAATGGATTCAGATTTACAAGATAAACCTGAAGATATTTCTAAACTTATAGATGCTCTTATTCAAAATGATTCATCAATGTGTATTGCCAAATGGAAAAGTAGAAAAGATACCTTTTCTAAGAAATTAGTATCCCGTTTATTTCATATAATAACTACTCGAATTACAAAACTTCGACATGAACCGAATCTCGGTGTTTTTAGAGTTATTAGAAAAGAACTTGTTAATGAATTGGCCAAATATAATGAAAAAACAGCAACTTCCTTAAGTTTGCTGTATTGGATTGGGGCTGATTATGTTACAGTTGATCTAGATAGAGATGAAAGGTTTGCCGGCAAAAGTGGGTATTCAATTAGAAAAATGATTAAGCTTACTTTAGATAGGATTTTTTCTTTCTCAATGTTTCCTATCAGACTTGCAATTTTTTCCGGAATAAGTATTTCTTTAATTAGTTTTGTAATTGCTATTGTTTTAATAATTAAAAGATTAAATGGAATAGTTGCGCCTGGATGGACTTCTTTGGCAGTTTTGATTTTATTCCTCTTTGGGCTAACATTTCTTTTTCTTGGTGTAATAGGTGAATACTTGGGAAGAATATTTCTTGAATCTAAACAACGTCCAAATTATATAATTAAAAAAATTTTAAAGTAATCTGAGGATTATTAATTTATAGTATTTAATATTTGAGATTTATATAAAAGCTAATGATTTCATTCAATAAACCATATCTTACAGGGAAAGAAGTACATTATATTTATCAGGCTGTTAATTCGATGAAACTTTCAGGAAATGGTGTTTATACAAAGAAATGTCACGATTTTTTCGAAAAAAAGTATGGTTTTAAAAAGTGTTTGCTTACTACAAGTTGCACTGATGCATTAGAAATGGCATCAATATTAATTGATATAAAAGAAGGTGACGAAGTAATTATACCCTCATATACTTTTGTATCAACAGCAAATCCTTTTGTAATGCGTGGTGCTAAAATAATATTTGCAGATAGTGAAGTAGATACACCAAATATTGATGCAACTAAAATTGAAGATCTTATTACTCCAAAAACAAAGGCAATAATTGTAGTTCATTATGCAGGCATTGCCTGCAATATGGATTTAATAATGGCATTGGCAGAAAAATATAAGCTTTTTGTTGTCGAAGATGCAGCACAAAGTATAGATAGCTATTACAAAGGAAAACCACTTGGCAGCATTGGTCATTTAGGTTGTTTTTCATTCCACGAAACCAAGAATATTATTTCTGGAGAGGGAGGTATGTTAACAATTAATGATGAAAGATTCTTGAAAAGAGCTGAAATTATTTGGGAAAAAGGAACCAATCGTGCAGAATTTTTTAGAGGCGAAGTTAATAAATATGGCTGGGTCGATATTGGATCTTCCTTTTTACCATCAGAACTGATAGCTGCTTTTTTATATGCCCAACTTGAAAATATTGAAGATATTCAAAATCAACGAAAAAAAAATTGGAATGAATATTATTCTAATTTAAAAAATTTGGAGGATAAAGGATATTTTAAATTATTGAGCATACCTGAATATGCTACAAATAATGCGCATATGTTTTGTATTATTGTAAAAAATGCTTTAACTAAAGATAAATTATTAGCTTATTTAAAAAAGAATGATATCGGAGCAGTATTTCATTATCTTTCATTACATAAATCTGATTTTTATAAATTAAAACATGATTCCAGAGAGTTATTAATGAGTGATTTTTATACAGATTGTTTAATAAGATTACCTTTATTTTATGAATTGACACTTTTAGAAATAACTTTTATTTGTGATACTATTAAACTTTTCTTTAACAATGAGATTAAATAATTCGAATATCTTAAGATACTTAAATAGCAATCTTTTACTAACATCCGTTTTAATAAATCTAATTTTATTTATTATTGTTTATACATTGTTTATTCCTGTATATAATACTAATGATGATGTGGCAATGATGTTTATTGTGTCTGGAGTAAGAAACTTTACCCAGCCATCTGAGTTTATGATATTTTCAAATATATTTATTGGTTATATCTTAAAAATATTATACAACATTTACAATAACTTTATTTGGTACGAACTTTATCTTATATTTTGCTTATTCATCTCTCATGTCGCAATCCTGTATGTTTTAATTTGCCGGTCGATAAGTAAAAAAATTACTATATTGTCTTATTTGCTATATTTTTTATTAATAGGAATTGTATTATTATTAAATCTACAATTTACCATAATTGCAACATTCATAACAATTGCAGGAGCAGTACTAATAGTATTTAATTCAGATTCCAAGCCTATAACTTTACAATTAATTACTGGTATATTGTTCATTGTATTAGGAAGTCTTATTCGATTTAAATCTTGTTATTTGGGATTACTGGTTTTCTTTCCTCTTTTTTGTTATTTTATTTATGTTAACTATAAAAGGTTTTTCTCTAAAAGAAACATTAAAATATACTCATCTTTTTTCATTGCTATTACTTTAAGTTTTTTATTTTTTAAAGCAGATAGATATTTATATTCAAAATCAAATAATTACGAAAAACAATTTTATGAGTTTAATCGCTTAAGAAGTAATATTATTGATTACAAAGTATTGGAATTGAATTCTGATTCTAATAAACAAAAAATATTAACTTCAATAAATTGGTCTGAAAATGATTATTTCATGCTTTCCAGATGGTTTTTCTTTGATGAGAATAAGTATAGTATTAACAACCTTAAAAAAATTGTAGAAGATAAAAATCAAAAACAAAGAATATCTACTTTTAAAATAATTGAATCAATAAAATGGTGTTCCTCGTTATTTAATAAAGAAATAATTATATTTTCAGTTTCGATCACTCTTTTCTTTATCGTTTTATTTGATCTAAAAAAGAAAGAATTGTTTTTTGTTCTACTATATTATATATTCAATTTATTATTGCTTATTCTAATATATATATTCACTAAAGCACCTCCATTCAGAGTATATATAACCATATTTGGATTTTCTACTTTGATCCCTTTAATTTTAAACAAAAAAAATGATGTTATCAAAGGGGTCGATAATTATAGTAATATAATAAATGGTCTTAAATATTTCAATTGGAAAAAAAGCACTAGCGTTTTCCGTAATCTCTTTTTAATCATTAATATTGCATTTTTTTTAAAGTTCGCTATAGCCTGTTGTTTTATTAATTGGCAAAACTCTCGCATTATTAGCGAGAAGAATAAACAATTTAAGAAGAAAATAGAAACATTATCAAATTTGAATAAAAAATATGTTAACTGGAATGCTATACCCTGGGAACAGATGCCTGTATTTGAATCAAAAAAATTCTTAAATAGTATTAATATAATTGGGTTGGGTTGTGCAAATTTTACAACTCTTAATAAGAAAATATTAGATAGTAATAATATAAATAATTTATATTTAGATTTAGTGTTAGATGATAATTTATACTTACTTTCAAATAATAACGATTATGAATTGTATTTAAAGTACATGAAAGAAAATTATAAAATGGATATTCAATACAAGGAAATAAAAAATGAAACTAATTACAAAATAATTAAGTTTTTCATCGAGAATTAAGAAATCTTCTTTAACAACAATTATTTTTCAATATAAAATTTATCTAATAGAAATTATAAAAACTTATTTTATTAAGATTATACAAAAATATGTCATTATCAATATATCAATTTTCAGTATTTGACTATTTCTTTATAGCCATTTCAATTTTCTTTTTTTTAGTATTAAAAATTAGAAAAGAATTTTTTCTAAAGTTTTCAGGTGTTTTCTTATTTATTACCATATTGCTTTATCAATTATTATGGATCTTAAAAGGTTTAGATATTACAGATGAAGGATATATGTTAACCAAGTCATGGTATATGCTTCATGGGATGTGGAAAGAAAATATTGATATTTTATGGGGAAGTACTTTATTTAATGGTTTATGGCTTAGTATTATTGGTAAACCATTAGTAATATGGGAACGAATTGGAGTTGTATTATTGATTTCATCAACTTATTTAATCATATTTCAAATTCTGCGTAATTATTTTGATACAATTAAATTATTTATAATTGTTTTTATTACAAATCTGTTTGCTACAAGTCAATTGGTTTATACCTTGAATTATAATAATATACCAGTTTTTTTCGTTTTGGTTGCTATACTTTTTATGGTTAAATATATTGAAACGGATAAAAAATATTTTCTTATACTTTTAGGTATTTTCCTGAGTATGGCTTTATTCTCTAGATTTACTTTTGCTATATTTTTAATTTTACCATTTCCATATATTTTTTACCAGTATTACTTCTTAAAGAAAAATAAAAAAGATCTCTTAAAAAGTATTTATAATTCAATTATTGGTATTTCTATCGGAGTAATAATAGCAATAACTATCCTTATTTTTACTAACTCATTGGGAGTTTATATAGATAAAATAATTTTAAAGTTTGGAGCCATTGGTTCAAGTGAAATTATAAATAGTCATTCGAGTTCTGAGCTTATAAGCAGATATATTGAAGATTTTTGGCAGATTGCTACGTTTACATTTGTTTTTTCCATTTTATATTTTGTTCCTGTTATTATATCAAAAATTAAAATTAATAAATATTATAAAGTACTGCTTTATATATTGTTAGGCTTACTGTTATATTATTTTGCTGATATTAAAAGGGATTCAATAAAATGGCAATATATAATTTTAAGTTTCATATTCTCATCCTTAATGTTATACTCGTTTTTTTCAAAATTTGATAAACGAAAAAGTATACTGGTAATTATATCTTTAGGATTTATGCTCTTTTCCTTTATAGGTTCTGATAATGGTATTTTAATGACTATTTATTCAGGAAGTTGTGTACTTGCATTCTGTATAGCGTTATTATCGATTGAGAGCTTAAAAACTACCATTAATAACTTTGAAGTAAGGTTTGATATTCCTGTTTATATTATACTTGGGTTTATTGTTTTTTTGATAATAATAAATAAAAACAATGATGTTTATAGAGACAGACCCAGAAATGAATTAGTTGTTCCATTTAAAACAGAAGCATTGAATGGCATATATAGCCATGAATTAAGAGTTAATGCAGTCGATAGTATGGTATTAGCTTTTAATCAAATATCAAAAAACGATCAAAAAACTCTTGCTTTTGGTTCAAATCCAATGTTTCATTTTATAACCAATAGTAAACCATTTTTATCTAATCCTTGGTTTTTTAGCCTTGATGATTTTAATAAAAAAATAAATGCTAATGAGTTTCCTGATTTTATTGTTTTTTCTAAAAAAAATCCTCGAAGCATTAATTGGCCAATTTTTAATGAAATTATTTATAATAATGAGGACAGTATTGACTTCAATTTTTTGCAAGAATTCATTATTAACAATAATTATGAACTTGTGTATTCAAATTCTATGTTTGATATTTATGCATCAATATATTCTATTTACCAAAAAGACGGAGAAAATATTATAGATGGTAAAAATGATGAATTACTAGATTATTTTGTACCATATAATGGGAATACAAAAATAATGCTTGATAGTTCCATTATTCATAAGAGTAAATACTCGTTCAAGATATTAAGTGCTCAAGATGATGAAATTCATGGAATATTGAAACCCAATTTACTTGAGAATGAAGTTTATATTTTTGAAGCATGGGTCTATTTCACTTCTCCAAATACTCTATGGGTACAAATGGGTGGGTCGATAAGCTTATACAGTCAAAATATTGAAGCTGAAAAGTGGACAAAGATTAAATGTATAAAAAAAGTAAGTGATTCAAGACTTTTAATAGGGATTCCAAATTTGCCTTCAGGAGAATATATATTGATTGATGAAATTGCATTGTATAATGTAAAAAAAATTAAAACATATTAGTAAAATAGATAACACTCTATTTTTTTCTTATAAGTTATTTTATAATAAAAATATATTAAAATGAAAAAAGTATTGATTTTGGCACCACATACTGATGATGGAGAATTTGGCTGTGGTGGAACAATTGCAAAATTAAGAGAATCTGGATCTGAAGTATATTATGTAGCCTTTTCTACCTGTGAAAAATCTTTACCTGAAAATTTACAACCAGATACTTTAAAAAGAGAACTATTAAAAGCAACTAATTGTCTTGGAATACCCAAAAAGAATGTAATTATATATGATTATCCAGTTCGAGATTTTCCAAAATTCAGACAAGATATTCTTGAAAATATGATTGTATTATCTCGAGATATAAAGCCTGATCTAGTATTTATGCCCTCTATTCAAGATATTCATCAAGATCATCATACTATTGCATCTGAAGCAATGCGAGCTTTTAAAATGACAAGTATATTGGGATATGAATTACCCTGGAACAATTACAGCTTTAGAAATCAAGTTTTCTTTCCTTTAAATACTAGTCATGTTGATTTAAAAGTTGCTGCAACAAATTGCTACGAATCACAAAAAGGACGAAATTATTTGGATGAAAATTACATTAGAGGAATTATTCGATCACATGGTGTGCAAATAGGTGTAGAATTTGCTGAGGTATTTGAAACTGATAGATTTATTATTAAATAATTTTTTATGAAAGTTGCTATTCATCAGCCCCATTATTTTCCTTGGTTAGGCTATCTTAATAAAATGTCAAATGTAGATAAATTTATTTTATTAGATGATGTTCAATTAACAGATAGTTCAAATATGTTTAGAAATCAGTTATTAACATTAAATGGTTCTCAAAAATATATTACAATTCCATTTATTAAGAATGGGTATATGCAAAAAAGCTATAACCAGTTAGAAATTAATCCACTAATTGATTGGCAAAAGTTGCATTCTAATTTTATTAAGGAAAATTATAGGAAAGCTCCATTCTTTAATGAAGTTTGGGAGAAAATAAAAATCATTTTCGAAAAAAAGTACTTTCTATTAAGCGATGTAACAATTGATACAATTCTTTTATTAAAGGATATTTTTAATATCTCTACGGAAATATTAATGCAGAGCAAACTTGAATATCCCTCCGACAGTAAAAAAAATCAGCTAGTTCTCGATCTTTGCATTGCAGTTAAATCTAATTATTATTTGTCAGGTAAAGGAGCAAAAAAATATATGGAACTAAATCCCTTTACAGAGAAAGGAATTGTAGTCGAATTCCAGAATTTTAATATGGCAGAGTATCCGCAGTTTTCAAATAAAAATCAGTTTATTCCAGGGCTAAGTGTTCTTGATATGCTTTTTAATATTGGAATTGATGAAAGTATTGTAATTTTTAATAAACAAAAATAAATTCAATGAAAATTGTTCATATTACATATATTTATATTGATGGATTTAGTTACCAAGAAAATGAATTGCCTAAAACACATGCTCAACTTGGTCACGAAGTGACAATGATATCTACGCAAAATTTTGCTGGATCAATAAATAAAAGTCATATTCATGAGCCTGTTAAAGACAAAAAGCCATATTTTATTGATGGAGTAAAAGTAATCCGATTACCACTAAAAATTAATATTGATTATAGATTCTCAGTTTTAAAAGATTTATATGAAACTTTAGAATCTGAAAACCCAGATTTAATTTATTCACATGGAGGAGCATATTTAAATTTAAAAATAGTTGAATCATATAAGAAAAAGCACCCAAATTGTTATTGGTGTTTAGATTTTCATGGAGAATACTATAATACTGGAACAAACTTTATTTCAAGGTTCTATCATAAATACTTCTTTAGATTTATTATCAAGTCTGCTTTTAAATATGCAAATATAGGTTACTACGTTACTCCGCTTGTTGGTATGTTTACAGAAGAGATGTATAAATTACCAAAACAAAAACTTAAGATGCTTCCTTTAGGATTTGACTTATCACTAGTAGATTTTGAAAATAGAATTACACATCGCGAAGAAATAAGATCAAAATTTAATATTAAGAATAACGATATTGTAATAATCACATATTACAATATCGAATCAGAAAAGAATACAGTTGAACTTGTTGATGCATTTAAAAAAATTAATAAAGAAAATATTCATTTAATCATTTTTGGTAAAATAGTTGATGAATATAAGGAGGAATTAGAAGAAACCATTGCCAATCATCCAAATGTTCATTTAGCAGGCTGGTTAACTACAAAAGAAATTAACGATTATTACCTTGCCTCTGATATTGCATGTTTCCCTGGTGGGCAATCGGTCCTTTGGCAGCAGGCAATTGGTTGTGGTCTTCCTCTTTGTGTTAAATACTTTTATGGATTAGAATATCTAGATTTGGGTGGAAATGTTCGATTTCTTTATAAGGACGACCCTGAAACAATAAGTACCGCACTTAATGAAATAATTGAGAACAAAGAATTAATGAATTCAATGGCTAATGTTGCAATCCAAAAAGGTTGTGAGTATTTTTCGTATAAAAATATTGCTCAAACAGTTATTGATGATATGAAATTCTTTTAATATTTAATCACTAATTTATTAAGAATACATTTATAATTATTAATATCTATTTCTTTTGTATTCTTATTTTTGTAAAAAAAACATTTCAATTAAATAAATCCAGTAAACACATTCAATAATTAATTGGGATTATAAATTACATGAATTTTAAGATTTCATCAAAAATCAGGTTTCTTATCCAAGTTTTGAACGAAAGTGTATTTTTAAAAAATGTACTTTTTGTATCAGGAGGTACAATTTTTGCACAATTTTTAGTTTTACTTTTTTCTCCTGTTATTTCCAGAATATACTCAGCAGAAGATTTTGGAATTTTCCAGCAATATCAAGCAATTTTATCATTTTTATTAGTAATGAGTGGATTAAGGTACGAATTGGCAATAATGGTACCCAAAGAAAAAAAATCTGCATTTAACTTGTTAATATTATCAATTTTAATCAATGTTGGTTTTTCATCTATTATTTTAATTTTAGTATTCATACTTGATCTATTTGGGTATTCATTTAGTTTAATCAGAGGGATGATTCATTTGGTTTATTTTATTCCTTTTGCTTTACTAGGTGCATCTTTATATCAATCTCTTAATAATATGGTTATAAGAGAAAAAGAGTTTAAGAAAATAGGAACAACAAAAATAATTCAATCAACAGGTTTGGTTGGTGGACAGGTTATTGTTGGAGGCTTTTGGGATAAAACACATGGTTTAATATGGGGTGATTTATTGAGTAAATTTCTTGGAATTTCAACTTTTATTCGTGTCTTATATAAAAAAAATAAACAATATTTATTAACACTTAATTGGAATGAACTAAAAGTACTAGGAAAAAAATATAAGAAATTTCCTCTACTATCTGTTCCATCAGGATTAATAAATGTAGCTGGAATAACAATGCCAACTTTTTTAATTGGTAATTATTTTGGATTATCTGTTTTAGGCTTTTATGCACTTGTTGATCGTATTTTTGCAGCTCCAGCTATGCTTATTGGGCAATCTGTATCACAAGTCTATATGGGTGATTTTATAGATTTATCACATACTAACCCTGATGCACTTTTAGCAAGATTTAAAAATCTTATTAAGAAAATAGGTCTATTAACATTTATTCCTTATAGTTTGGCCGCAATTTCTGCTCCATTCCTTTTTGGTTGGGTTTTTGGACAAAACTGGAGTGAGGCTGGAATAATCTTTGCAATATTAGCCCCTATGCAATTCATAAGTATTATTGTTTGGCCGCTTATACCTACACTTAATTTATTGGAACGTCAGAATTGGCAATTAGTATGGGATTTTTTAAGATTATTATTAGTTATTTTAGTTTTTGCTTTTTCACATTATTTTAATTTATCTCCAAGATTATCTATTTTCCTTTATGGTGTTGTTATGTTATTTTCTTATGTTATTCATCTAGGTTTATCATATATTGCAATAAAAAGAAGAATAAAACAATTTAATGGATTATCTATTAATGATAACTAATAAAACAAGAATTACTTTAAGTTCAGAAAGAATAATAACAATTATTTTAGTTATAATATATGTTTTTATAACCGATAGGATATATAAAGCATGGCTTTATCCAAACTTTGATTATTTTGGTTACCATTATAAATCCCCATCATTATATTTACTAATTATTACACACTTATTCGCAATACTTCCTTGTCTTTGGATTCCAATTAAATTAAAAAGGCCAACAATATCAATATATTGGTTTGTTTATTTATTACTTTATATTCCTTCACAATTGTATCCAATCTATATTGGTTTAAATAATAATACCGACTTGCTTTTGCTATCAATAGTTTTATTTTTTTCAATAAATATTATTGGTAGCACCTATTTGCTTCAACAATACAGAATAAAACCAATAATTAAGTTTACCGATCGTCAATTTAATTTCTTTTTAATTATTATAAGCGTAATCTCTATTTTGTATTTAATCAATATATATGGACGATCTATTAATTTTATTGGATACAAAGATATATATACATTTAGACTTAAAAATGCTCAATTAGCTCAAGGAACTATGGCTGGATATGTTATACTTGCATTGGGTAGCAGCATATTCCCAATAATTATGGCTAGGGGGATTATAGATAAAAATAAATTTCTAATTATTTTCTCAATCGTAGGACAAATATTCCTTTTTTCAACACAAGGTGCTAAGTCAAATTTACTTGCTCCAATTATTTTATTATTTGTATATTTTATTGTTTATAAAAAAGAAAGTAATTTTGGTAATAGGCTAACTAAGTATTTAATAATTTCCTTAGCATTAATACTTTTAATTGCCACACTTATTCCAATTAATAACTCGAGTATTGCATTTTATGCAATTAGTGAGATATTTGTCCGTATCTTTAGTATGGAAGGACTATTAACTGCACAATATTATAGTTTTTTTAGTGAACATGCTTATACCTATTATACACATATAAATTTTATCGGGAAAATTTTTACCTATCCATATGGAAGTGTTCCTTTAGGAAAAGTTATTGGATTTGAATTTACTGGTAATCAATTAGTAAATTCAAATGCGTCTTTTATTGCTACCGATGGAATAGCTGCTTTAGGATTGGTAGGTATTTTTATTATTTCATTTATAACTGCAGCTGTTTTTTTCATAATCGATTCAATTTCAATTGACTTAGATGTAAATTATACGACTATTGCACTTGCATTTATTACATTAAATTTATTAAATAGTTCTCTTTTCTCTACACTTTTATCTGGAGGATTATTTTTAAGTATGATTATATTCAATTTAACACCAAGGAAAGAACTTAAAGGTGGTTAAAGTAAAATAATCTAACTTTTTATTTGATTTATTAATATCTTTACTTTTTTTTTAAAAAATATAACTTAAAGTGCAAATGGTCAATGGATTATTTATTAGTATCTTTGAGAATTATTTCAGGTTTTATTATTTTGAATACGAATAAATTATATTAATATTTTTTTTAATTTAATATGAGCAGATTATTAGTCCTAATAAAAATGTTGTTAAATCTCCCTTTGCGTTTATTTTCAAAGATTTCTGTATTTGCAATAATTAAAAAAAGTATAATTCATTCAACAGCATCGATTCAATCAGGAACTCGTTTTTATAATTCTAGAATTGAAGATTATTCTTACATTTCGAGAGATTGTGTTATTGTAAATACTATTATTGGTAAGTTTTGTTCTATAGCCGATAATGTAATTATTAATGCAGGAAAACATCCTTTAAATTTTGTGTCTTCATCTCCTGTTTTCTATTCAAAAAACAACTGTTTAAAAAAATGTTTTAACGAGATTTCTTATAATGAATATGATTCAACAATAATTGGAAATGATGTATGGATTGGAACACATGCTTTTATTAAGGGGGGGATTAGCATAGGTGATGGAGCTGTGATTGGTGCTTATACTATAGTTACAAAAGATGTTGAACCCTATACTGTTATAGTTGGAAATCCAGGCAGAGTTTTAAAGAAAAGATTTGATGATGACTTAATTAAGAAATTATTAAAGCTTAAATGGTGGAGTTTTAATGAAGATTTATTGAGGAAATGTTCATCAAAGATGAATAATGTAAATGAATTTATAGATTTCTGTGAGATAATTAAAAAATAATTTTAACTTAAGTTTTTTTTAAAAAATATTTAATATGTTTACAAACAAGGTGCTTTTAATTACTGGTGGGACTGGCTCTTTTGGCAATGCTGTATTAAAAAGATTTTTAAATACAGATATTAAAGAAATTAGAATCTTCTCTCGTGATGAAAAGAAGCAGGATGATATGCGTCGTTACTACAACAATTCAAAGATTAAATTTTATATTGGCGACGTTAGAGATATAAATAGTCTTAATAATGCAATAATTGGTGTTGATTTTATATTTCATGCGGCAGCATTAAAACAAGTACCCTCCTGCGAATTTTTTCCAGTAGAGGCTGTAAGAACAAATATTCTTGGAACGGATAATGTGCTTCAGGCCGCAGAACAATATAGAGTTAAACGTGTTGTTGTTCTAAGTACAGACAAGGCAGCCTACCCAATAAATGCAATGGGAATGTCTAAAGCATTAATGGAAAAAGTAATGGTAGCCCGTTCAAGAAGTAATGATTCTTCAAAACAGATTTTTTGCGGTACACGTTATGGAAATGTTATGGCTTCTAGAGGATCGGTTATACCTTTATTTATTGAACAGATTAAAGAAGGTAAGACGTTAACTATTACAGATCCCAATATGACTCGTTTTATGATGACACTTGATGATGCTGTAGATTTAGTTCTCTATGCTTTTGAACATGGTGTCCCTGGAGATATTTTTGTACAAAAGGCTCCTTCAGCAACAATTGAAACTCTCGCTAAAGCTCTAATTGAACTTTACAACTCAAATAATGAGATAGTTGTTATTGGTACCAGACATGGTGAAAAATTGTACGAAACTCTTGTTAATCGCGAGGATATGGTGAAAGCAGAAGATTTAGGAAATTATTTTAGAATACCTGCTGATAATAGAGATCTTAACTATGCCCAGTATTTTTCTGAAGGAATTCCTGATGTTTCCAAATATGAAGAGTATCATTCTCATAATACAGAACTGTTGGATGTTGAAGGAATGAAAAAACTACTTCTAAAGCTTCCAATTATTCGAAAAGATGTGCTTGGAGAAGAAAATTCTAACCAATATCCTGAGTAAATAAGAAATGTTAAAAATTGGAATTACAGGTCAGTCAGGTTTTGTAGGAACTCATTTATATAACACTTTAGGTTTAAAACCTGATAAGTACGAAAGGATAAATTTTGAAGATTCATTTTTTTCCAATCCATTAGAGCTATCACATTTTGTTTCAAAATGCGATATTATTATTCACTTAGCAGCAATGAACAGGCATAATAATCCTGAAATAATATACAATACGAATATTAGTTTAGTTAAAAAGCTTATCGCTGCTTGCGAAAATTCACAATCAACACCTCATATACTTTTTTCTTCTTCAACTCAGGAAGAAAAGGACAACCTTTATGGTCGTTCAAAGAATGAGGGGCGTAAATTATTTGAAAATTGGGCTAAATCATCTTCTGCTAATTTTACAGGATTAATTATTCCTAATGTTTTTGGTCCTTTTGGACATCCCTATTACAATTCGGTAGTTGCAACTTTCTGCCATCAACTTACTCATAACGAAACTCCTAAAATTGATATCGATGGAGAGATAAAGCTGATTTATGTAAGTGAGCTTATTTCTGAGATACTAAAAAAAATTGATGAAAAGAATAATAATATTGAAAAATCAAATATTGAATGTTATAAAGTATCTCATACATCAATTATAAAGGTTTCAGATCTATTAAAAAAACTTATAATCTTTAAGGATAATTATTTTGAGAATGGAATGATACCAAACTTATCAAATCTTTTTGATAGAAACCTCTTCAATACATTCTTAACTTATGTTGATCATAAAACTTTTTTCCCATTTCATTTAAAACTAATACCTGACGATAGGGGTACTTTTGTTGAAACAGTAAAATTAAACAGTGGGGGACAAGTTTCTTTTTCTACAACAAAGCCAGGTATTACAAGGGGAAACCATTTTCATACTCATAAGGCTGAACGATTTGCTGTTATAAAGGGCAAAGCTTTAATTGAATTCCGGAGAATAGGAACAGAAAATAAATTTATCTTCGAGTTAGATGGAGATAATCCGTCATTTGTTGATATGCCAATATGGTTTACTCACAATATTACCAATGTAGGTAGTGATGAAGTTTACACAATTTTTTGGATAAGCGAACATTTCGATTATACAGATCCTGATACCTTCTTTGAGAATGTTTAAATTAACGATTTTATTATAGCTCGAATATGAAAGATAAATTAAGAGTAGTTACAGTAGTTGGCACCCGGCCAGAAATAATAAGACTTTCACGTGTTATGGCAAAGCTGGATGAGTCTGATGCCATAGATCATATTACAATACATACTGGACAAAATTATGACTATGAACTAAATCAAATTTTTTATGATGATTTAGGTATTCGTAAACCCGATTATTTTTTAGATGCAGCTGGAGAAACAGCAATAGAAACTGTCGGAAAAATACTTATTAAAATTGATCCCTTATTAGATCAACTTAAACCTGATGCCTTTTTAGTATTAGGTGATACAAATAGCTGCTTGTGTGCTATTCCTGCTAAAAAACGACATATTCCAATCTTTCATATGGAAGCTGGTAATCGTTGTTTCGATCAGAGGGTGCCAGAAGAAACAAATCGTAAAATTGTAGATCATATTTCAGATATTAATTTAACCTATAGCGATATAGCACGTGAATATTTATTAAGGGAAGGTTTACCAGCCGATAGAATAATTAAAACAGGCTCCCCTATGTTAGAGGTAATTAATCATTATCTTCCTCAAATTAATAAATCAGATGTAGTTAAACGATTAGGATTAGAAAAAGGAAATTTTTTTGTTGTTTCTGCACATAGGGAAGAAAATATTAATAATGAAATTAATTTTAATGGTTTAATTGAATCAATCAATCTTATTGCCGAAATCTATAAGCTGCCAATTATTGTTAGTACACATCCAAGAACCCGAAAAATGATTGAATTAAAAAAAATTAAGGTTAGGGATGAAATTCAATTTTTAAAACCTCTTGGATTTAATGATTATAATGCACTTCAAGTTAACTCTTTTGCTGTACTTTCAGATAGCGGCACTATTTCAGAAGAGTCATCAATATTAAATTTTAGAGCACTTAATATACGTGAAGCTCATGAACGCCCTGAAGCAATGGAGCAAGCATCAGTAATGATGGTCGGTTTAAATCCTGAGCGTATACTCCAAGGATTAAAGCAATTAAAATACCAAGCTTTAAATGATTCAAGAACGTTTTTTCCTGTTGCGGATTATTCATTTCCAAATGTTTCCGATAAAGTTGTTAGAATAATATTATCTTATACTGATTATATAAAGAAAATTGTTTGGAGAGAATAATTTATGAACATTTTAATTGTAACACAATATTTCTGGCCTGAAAATTTTAAAATTAATGAGGTTGCAATTTACTTAAAAGAAAAAGGACATAAGGTCACAGTATTAACTGGTAAGCCTAACTATCCCGAAGGGAAATTTTATAATGGATATTCATTTTTAAAACCACCTTCAGAATTTTATAATGGGATTGAGATTTTTAGATTGCCAACTATACCAAGAGGGAAAAATAACGCACTTAAATTGATTCTCAATTATCTTTTCTTCCCTTTTATTGGGCGAATTGTTTGGAGTAGAATGCTTAAAGATAAATCATTTGATATTATTTTTGTTTGTCAACTTTCTCCTGTGTTTGTAGGTTTATTGGGAGCTAGAATTAAAAAGAAATTAAAAGTACCAATGGTCATGTGGGTTCTTGATTTATGGCCTGATAGTATATTTGCTGCAAGTCGAATAAAACCTTTCTTTATTGAAAAAACATTAAAACTGATTGTTAATAGAATTTATCACTCATGTGACAAGATTTTTGTTTCATCAAAACCTTTTTATAAATCAATTGTAAAGTATAATTACTTAGAAAAAAATATATTTCATATTCCAAATTGGGCAGATGATGATGTAAACACTCTTACTTCCAAAGAAATTGAAAAGTTACCAATTTTATCCAAAGGATTTAATATACTTTTTGCAGGTAATATTGGTGATGCTCAAGATATTGATACGATACTTAATAGTTTTGAGCACTTGAAAAGTATTAATGATATTAAAATGATTTTTATAGGTGATGGAAGAAAACGTAGTTGGTTAGAAAATCAGATAATTGAAAGGAATCTTACTAATCAGGTTTTTTGGCTTGGTTCTTTTCCTTCAAATACTATGCAATATTTTTATAATAATGCTTCAGTTTTATTAGCTAGTTTAAAACCTAATCCTGTTTTTGAATTAACAGTTCCTGCAAAGATACAGTCCTATATGGCTAATAAAAAGCCTATTTTATCTATGTTGAGTGGTGCTGGAAATGATATAGTAGATGAGGCTAACTGTGGTATTATAGTTAAATCAGGCGATACTGAGTCATTGGTAAAGGCCATTAAAAAATTACATAATCTAACTTTTGATGAATTAGAATCTATGGGTTTAAGAGGATATTATTATTATCTTGAAAATTTTGAAAAAACTAAAATCCTAACTCGCTTGGAAACATTGTTGATTAATGAATTAAAAAAATCTTAGTATATTATATTATGAAAAATCTTTTTGGTTATACTATAATATTTTTAATTTCTGTAATAGGAGTTTATATTTATAGTAGGTTTGCAAAAAAGAAAGCCATACTGGACTTGCCTAATGATCGCAGTTCACACACTATTCCTACTCCTCGTGGAGGAGGTATTGCAATAGCAATTACTTGGTTTTTATCAATTTTTTTTCTTTTTATTAAAAATGAAATTGACAATTCGCTTTTTTTTGCATTGCTCTGTGGTATACCTATTTCTGTCATTGGTCTTGTTGATGATGTATATACAATTTCACCCAAAGTACGGTTATTTGTTCAAATTACTTGTGGAACAATAGCTCTTTATCTACTAGGAGGTTTAAAAATATTGGATATTGGTTTTAATTTAATTTCACTGCCACTATTGATTAATATTCTAGTTATAATTGGTATTGTTTGGTTTACTAATTTATTTAATTTTCTCGATGGTATTGATGGGTATATTAGTGCCGAAGTAATCTTTATTGGATTAGCTTTTTTTGCATTATTTGGGATTATTCCACCAGTTTTATTGGCAATAGTTACAGCAGGATTTTTAGTGTGGAACTGGCAACCTGCGAAAATATTTATGGGAGATGTTGGAAGTACTTTGCTTGGATTTTCAATTGGAATATTTGCAATCTACTACCAAAATAATAACGATTCTTCCATTATTATTTGGCTAATGCTTACATCCATATTTTGGTTCGACGCTTCCCTTACACTCTATCGAAGATGGAGGAAGGGGGAAACTCTTTCCAAAGCACACAAAAAACATGCTTATCAAAGAATGGTGCAATCAGGATGGAGTCACCAAAGAACAGTTATTTGGGCTCAAATTATTAATTTGCCAATTTTGGGTTTAGTAGTGCTAAGTACTTTTTTCCCCATGTTAATATTGTTTGCTTTCATTATTAATATATTATACTTATATATTATAATTAAAATTGTGGACAAAAAGAATCCTCAATATTAATAATCGTATTTCCCTATTAATTATAAACACCTTTCTATATGCATAAAATAAATTCATATTTAAAAATTTGTTTACTAACAATAATTTTCCTTCTTCTTTATATAAAGTTTACATATATTCCATATGCAATAGGTCTATATTTTTTAATTAGCGTATTGAATTTTAATTATGAAAAAATAAAAATAGAAAAGTATAAAGAAGTGTGGTTAATTTTAATATTTGTCTTATTTAATGCATTTTCATTATTATATTCTGAAAATTTTAAAGAAGGATTTTCAACGATTCAAACTCAATTATCATTAATAATTTTCCCATTATTAATAATTATTGATAGAAATTTTTTTTATAATAAAAGAGAATTAATAATTAAATTATTTATAATTATTTCTTTATTTAGCATTTTTATATTGTGCTTTCAATTTTTTTATTCAGGTCAATTCATTAAGATATTAGAAAATAAGCATAATGCTAATCTATTTGATTTAATTAGAAATCTTAAATTGTCAAATGGGCAGCATCCTTCGTATATTTCCATTAACTATCTATTTTCAGTAATATTAGTATGGTATTCTCTTAAAAAATCAGAAAATAAAATTTTATTTCTAATTAAACTTCTGGCGATTTCAATAATTTTAGTTTTTATTTTTCTTTTAAATTCAAGGGCAGTATTAATCTCCATTTTAATGGTAATAATTTATTATACATTAAAATACCTTGTTGAACATAAAACGATTTACAAAATTTTTACTGTTATTATATTAATTGGTTGTTTCTTTTTAATGATGAATAATACACGTTTTAAGTATAATTTATTGAGTTTTAAAAAGGCAAATACAATTGAACAAATAGATCCTCGTTTTTCCATATGGCGCGATGCATTTATTGTCTGGAAACAAAAACCTATTTTTGGTCAAGGAATTGGAGATTCAAAGGATGCTATTATGCAAATACATAAAAAAAGGAATATTGAAGAAGCTATTAAATATAAATTTAATGCCCATAATCAGTTTCTTGAAACATCAATGCAAACTGGTTTAGTTGGCCTAATTATACTAATTTTAGTATTTTCTGTTCCATTATACCAATCAATAAAGAAAAAACAAGAATTATTATTTCTTTTTTTAATGATTTGTATTATTAATTTTATGTTTGAGTCAATGCTTCAACGTATTGCAGGTGTGGTGTTTTTTGCTTTTTGGTATAGCTTCTTGTGGTTTGTTTTTTATAAAGAGGAAATGAAAGTAGTGGATAGCAAGTAGAAATATTATATAGTATAATTAATTAGTTTTAAATTAAACAGGCTTACACATTATATGTAAGCCTGTTTAATTTAAAATCCAAATAGTTTTATTTATATATTATGAAATCATTAATACTGTCTTTCGCTAATTAATTTCCAAATAGTATTTCTATATTGCCATATTAATGAGCATAATAATCCAAGTATACAGAAAATAGGAATCCATATTTTTATGAATTTAGTTAATGGATTTTCAGTTTTTGAAAGTTGTGAAAAATCTTGAATAATTGTTATAGGATCAGGATTTAAAATAAGATCTTTCTCATAGAATAACATAAGAGTATTTAACCTAATTTTATCTTCATGATAAAGTTTTAGTTCTTTTTCATTCAAAACAATCATCTGATTGTTGCTTGCTTTCTGTGATTTTGGTATTTCAAAATACTGAATATTCTGAAGGCTGTCTAGTTTAGCAATCTCTGCTTTTAAAACCAGAATTTGGTTTTCAGCCTGACTTATTCTAACATTGTTATTCTCAATTATAAAAGGATTGTTGCTAATGTATGATTTAATACTGTTCTTTAGAATTGGGAAAACAGATTCATCGAAAACACTTATTTGTAAATAAAAAACATCTCCTAATCGAATTTGATTTGTATCGTTTGGATTGTATGTATTGTTGTAATCTATAAAATCAGTAAGCTTATCATTATTTAAATCAATCCCATAAAATGCTTTAATAGTTTTAATGCTTTTAGCTTGCTCAACACTTATTTGAAGATAATCTCCTAATGCCGAATAATTATCGCTAATAAAAAGATCATTTAAAAGATTGATTGAGTTTACAACAATAGTATTATTCATCGAATTCGAGCGAGCAGTCATTTCTGACGTATAATATCTTTTTGTTATTGAAAAAAGAATATAAGAAACAATAAACCCAAGTATTATGAAAGTAATTAGCCAGAGTGATTTTCTTATTAGCAGAATGAAAAAACTATTGATAAGTGAAATAAGTTTAATAAAAAGGTTTTTAATACCATCACCCATTTTCTGGAATAGTTCAATTATGTCAATCTCATCATTCCTTTTTTCTGTAGTCATATTATATTAAGTTTTAAGTTCTTAGTTTTCATTTAAGAATGCAATACTACAAATTTAAGTTAAATTATTTATTTAAAATAGAATGTAACTTTTGCATATCATTTACTTTTTCGGGATAACCTAACTTCTCATATGAATATATAAGATTAAGAATCAGTTTTTTAATTATTTCGGTATTGGAGCATGGAAAGTAGTATGATTTTAAGGGTTCCAGTTTTTGTTGTCTCAGAAAATAATCAATCTCTCTTTTTCCGAGTACTGAGCCTTTGTTATATGGATTTATATAAAACAATACTTCATTATCGTTTGTAAAATCCATATTAAACTGATCAATATAGGAGAGAATAAAGTTCTTTGGCATACTTACTCCATAAATAGGTATGTCGAGCTGTTGGGCAATGGCAATATATATAATTCCTAATGTTACAGGGTTGCCTTTTTTGCTTTCGAGTACAAGATTAATATATGAGTTTTGTGGTGCATAAAAATTAGTGCTATTACCCGAAAAACCATGAATCTCGTATAGAATATGATTTATAACCCTTGTTTTTTCAAGAGCAGTGAGGTTGTTGTTTATCTCGAGCCAAACATCCTTTTTGATTATATCAAAAAGTTTCTCAATATTTTCATATCGAAGATCAGGATATTGATATCTGGCTATTAGAAAAGCTCCTTCCAGAATGTTTATAGCCCCTGTTTCTTTCCATTCTATTAACTTATTTTGAGTAGAGGTAAATTGTATCTCCTGAATGAGATTCTCAATACGATGCTGTAAAATCTCGTTTAACGAGGTCTCCCATACTTTTTCCAACTCAGGAATTATATCCACCCCTTGCTTAATTATGTTCTGAGAAACATGCATAAATATCTCCTCGTTGGGATCATCCAACAACTGAAGTAATGCCTTTATTTTGCTATCAATAGCCACTTTTTCAATTACCAATTAACAATTATAAAACACCAAATATCAATTATCAGCTATTAGTCACTCGTTGCCAGTCACTATTCTGCATCCTCTAATCACTTATTAGTTTATCTAAAACATATTGAATTAGTTTCTTTATTGTTGGTTTGTAATCTTTGCTAAACTCTTTAGTTGCTCTGTTTGCAATTATGGCACACAGCGTAATTGCATTATGTCCCAATAATCCTGATAAACCATAAATTGCAGAGCTTTCCATCTCATAATTAGTAATCTTCTGACCTTTATGCTCGAAAGCTTCAATTTTATCATTTATATTTTCCATTAATATGGGTAAACGTAATTGTCTTCCCTGTGGTCCGTAAAAACCGGGCGCCGAAATGGTTACTCCCTTAATTGTAAGATCGCTCTCTAGTTTCTTTATTAGTTTTTCAGATGCATTAACTACGTATGGCGATGGCAGAATCTCATCCCAGCTTACATGTTTCTTGAATGCACTCTCAAATTCAACATCAGAAATAGAATTGCGGTTTGCATAGAAATTTAGTAAACCATCAAATCCGATAGATCGTGCACTCATAAGAACAGAATCAATGGGCACTTGTTTTTGGAGTGAGCCGGAGGTTCCAATTCGAATTAAATTGAGTGTGTGATGTTCTTTTTTTACAGTTCTGGTTTTAAGATCAATATTTACGAGCGCATCCAGTTCGTTTATTACGATATCAATATTATCAGTTCCTATTCCGGTTGATAATACTGTAATTCTTTTACCTTTATAGTTGCCTGTAATTGTATAGAATTCTCTGTTTTGCTTTTTTAGCTCAATACTATCAAAGTAAGATGCAACCGTATCAACACGACCTTGATCGCCAACAAGAATAATATCATCGGCGATATCTTGAGGCAACAAATGCAGATGAAAAATACTTCCGTCTTGGTTAATAATTAATTCTGATGGTTTTAATTCCATGATTCTCCTTATTTGTGCAAACTTCAAAACTATCTAAAATATCTCAATTAGACAATAAATAATAATCAACAGTAGTAATTATGTTTTTTGTTTTGATGTTGATAACCCTATATAAAGTGTATAGATTATTCACTTAATAAATTGTAAGGCATTTAATGAAAAATACAATTAATCAATAAGTCGTTTTAATCAGTAATATCAAGTAGTCCGGGTCGTAGTTTTTTAGTGCGTTCGAGAGCTTGTTTCTCTTTCCATTTATCTATTTCCTTAAAATTCCCTGAAAGTAAAATATCGGGAACTTTCCATCCTTTATAGTCTGCAGGTCGAGTATATACTGGTGGCGACAGAAGATTGTCCTGGAATGAATCGGTAAGAGCCGATGTTTCGTCCGAAATAACGCCTGGTAATAACCGCACAACGCTATCTACAATAATTGCTGCGGCTAATTCGCCACCGGTTAAAACATAATCGCCTATTGAAATTTCTTTGGTTATAAGATGATCGCGAACTCGCTGATCAATACCTTTGTAATGACCACAAAGTATAATTATATTCTCAAAAGTGGCCATTTTATTTGCAGTTTTTTGCGAATATAGCTCTCCATCTGGTGATGTGTAAATTATCTCATCGTATTTACGTTCAGCTTTAAGTGCTGTAATAGCTTTGTCGATGGGCTCTATCATCATTACCATTCCAGCTTCGCCTCCAAAAGGGTAGTCGTCAACTGTTTTGTGTTTGTTTGTTGTATAATCTCGTAAATTATGTATATAAATTTCAACGTGTTTCTTTTGCTGAGCACGCTTAATTATACTATGATTTAAAGGACTCTCAAGTAGCTCAGGTAAAACAGTAATAATATCTATTCGCATAGCATTTTGTATTTCTCTGTAAAAATAGTAATCATTTGTTTTCTTTTGGTTCTTTTTAGAAACAAATCATGATTAAGACAATATGGCATTAAATAAATTTAAATACAAGACAGAATGGCCGAAAATAAGAATTGGTATTTTTTTTGAAAATAGCTAATCAAATAAACAAATTTAAATTAATACTAACTAAAAATTATAAAACTATGACACTTGTAAGAATGCAACGACCATCAGAAATGCATAGCGCATTTGGTTACAGAAATTTATCTGAATTAATGGATAATCTTTTAACAGAAGAAAGGGTTTGCAATAATCAGTATTTTGCGATTCCCCCTGCAAATATTATTGAATCAAAATTCGATTTCAGAATTGAAATAGCAGCACCGGGATTTGAAAAATCTGACTTTAAGATTGATTTAGACAAAAATATGCTTTCTATCTCTCTTGATAAAAAAACAGATGAGAATGCAGAAGAAAAATTTAACCTGAAAGAATTTGCATATAATTCATTCAGTCGTTCATTTAGGATTTCAGATAAAATAAATTCTGAAAAAATAAATGCAATCTATAAAAATGGTATTCTGCAAATAATATTACCTAAGAAAGAGGATGCAATTGAAAAGCCAGTAAGAGAAATTAAAATTTCATAATTTAATTTAAGCTTTAGGTTAGCCTCACTTTCATTTGAGAGTGAGGTTTTTTATTGTTTTATAGAAAAACTGAAGCTTAACTATTGATAAAATAACTTTAGATTATTACTCAATTAGATTATCATTTCATATATTTAATCACTTTTCAGAAATAGAAATGAATTTCAGTCAAATATATTTTCATAATTATCATCTATAAACTTTAAGATTAATTTAAAAAAATATGTATTTACATAAACCCGGACATATTTCGTATGATATTTTATCGGATATGATTTATAATTCGGGTTTAGTTATTATAAAGTTTTCTCCATTAGGGGAAATCCTATACTCCAACAATTATTTCGAGTTTATTTTTGGATTTAAACAGGACGAAATAATTGGGAGGAATATTGCAGAAATTCTTTTTAATCAAAAGAATAACAAACTTATGAGTCAGCAAAATGTAGCTGAAAGTATTTTAAGTAATCCCATTTATCATCAGTTAGAGAATGAGCATCTTACTAAAAATGGAGGATTGTTGTGGTTTTCCTGGCAAATAAGGCCTTTTTACCATCCAACAAGTAATCTTCATATGGGTTTTTATTGTGTTGGTCAGGAAATTACTCATCGAAAAATAATCGAAAGCAGGCTTGTAGCAAGTGAAAAGAAACTTAATGACTTTTTAAACCTTTTACCAGAACTTGTTTTTGAAATAGATGCAAGCCTACAGATTACATTTATTAACCAAAGTTGTATTGATTTTATTGGGTACGTAAACTTTTTAACCTCTCAAAATAAAGTTCAATTAAAGGATATAATTATTCCTGAGGATTTTGTGAGGTTAAAAAGTTTACTCTTTATCAATTTTAATGTTACCAGAGATACTGGAAATACATTTGGAATAATCCATAAAAATGGCAGTTTAATAAAGGTGCAATTGCATAATAATCCTATTTATGATGGAAATAAAATAGTTGGTTTACGATGCATTGCTATAAATATTACCGAGAAGGACAGGTATGAAAAAAGATTGCTTGAACAAGAGGAAAAATTCAGACTTATTTATGAAAATTCGCCTGTTCCTTATCAGTCATTAAATGAATATGGTGAAATTGTTGAAATAAATCCTTCCTGGCTTAAAGCATTGGGCTATAATAGAAAGGAAGTTGTAGGAGCTCATTTTTCTGAATTTTTACCAGATGACCAAAAATATCTTTTTGCACAACGATTTGAAGTTTTTAAGGAAAATGGCGAAGTAAAAGATGTTCAATTTACACTTAATTGTAAAGATAAATCAAAGCTAATCGTTAACTATAATGGAAAGATTGAAAGGAGCAAATCAGGCGAATTTATTCGTTCTCACTGTGTTTTTAATGATATTACTCTTCAATTAAAAGCAGAGAATACCTTAATACAATCAGAGCATAGATTACGTGAATTAAATGCCACAAAAGACAAGTTCTTTTCTATTATAGCACATGATTTAAAGAATCCGTTTAACGATATTATTGGGTTTTCATATTTACTTTCGACAAATATTTATAAGTACGATTTGCAAAAGGTTGAACAATTTGCAAATATTATTCATCAAAGCTCCAGATTGGCCTTTAATTTGCTTGAAAACCTTCTTGATTGGTCAAGGTCACAGACTGGGAACTTAAAATTTAGTCCAGAACGTTTTTTTATTAATGATTTGGTCTTAGAAAATCTCGAATTGGTCGAGTCGACTGCAGAAAATAAAAGCATTAAACTTTTTAATGAGGTTGATAACTCTACATATGTTTTTGCAGATAAAAATATGATTCGAACAGTTTTGCGAAATCTGATTTCAAATGCATTAAAATTTACTAATCAGGGAGGATTTGTTCGAATTACCAGTTCAATCAATAGAAATTTTGCTACCCTTAATGTTATTGATAATGGAATAGGTTTAAACTATGAAGATCAGAAAAAGATTTTTCGAATTGATACAAATATTACCAGACAAGGAACAGAAAAAGAAAGGGGAACCGGACTGGGCTTAATTCTTTGTAAAGAATTTATTGAAAGAAATGGAGGTAAAATTGATTTTGAAAGTCAACCTGACAAAGGAAGTCGTTATTTTTTTACGCTTCCTGTTGCCAGAGATGATAATAGTTCTTCTGATATTGATAATATACCCTAAAAACTAAAAATATTCTAGAATTTTACCTTATTTAAAGCAAGTGCATTTAACATCCAATTTGGTAATGGTTTTTTAGGATCACGATTTTTAAGATTAAGATACCATCCATATTTTTTCATTATTGGCACCTTGTGAGTTTCAACAAACTCAATTAATGTTCCATCAGGATCTTCTATGTATGAGAAATGACCAGCAGCTTCGCCCATATCAAAGCTATTATCTTTGTTATGTTTCACCGAACTGTCAATAGTAAAAGAAAACCCTTTCGATTCACAGTCTTTTTTAAGTAATTCCATACCACTTATATCGAAACACACATGAATAAATCCTAAATCGCCCCAAAAGCGGTTCTCAAATATTTTTTTAGGTTCACGATCCAAAACCTGAACTAGCTCAATATAGCTTCGGCCTAATAATCGACTAAAACTCCCAACAGGTTCTGTATCTGTTTTTAGCAATACTCGTCGGTATTTATTATTTCCTCCAGGTAAATCCTTGAAGTCTTCAAAAATTTCGGTCTTATCAGAAACGATTGTGTTATAACCCAAAATGTCGCTATAAACTTTAATTGCTTTCTCTATATTGGAAACTCCAATTATAGCTCCTGCAATTGCTCCAGTTAGTTTGTTTGTTTTTTTGAACCAATTACCGTCATTTATTACCTGAAAGATATTTCCATATAGATCTTTAACAAAGAAATGATCGTTATAAAAATCACCTAGTACATTTAAATTTCTTGCTATAAAAGTATCATAAGCTTTTCGTGCATCAGGGCTTTTTATTTTTGCAATATTTATTCCCAAATCGCCGATTTGAACCTCGAAAACAGGAGCCTGAGGTTTTCTTTCAGAATACTGCCATATTTCAAAACCACCACCACCAGAAATATTCATAGCCAATGCTGCATGTCTTCTCTGAGGTTTCCCACCTGTATAGGGCAACATTAATTCAGCTACTGTATTATCTTCAAAAATCCGGATATCCATTCCAAAATTTTCTTTGTACCATTTCCATGCTTCATAAACATTTGGAACACCAATCCCAATTTGTTGTATTCCACTAATTATTTTTTCCATTATTATAATTGTATTTTTAAACTATGTAGGGTTAATTTTTCGGGCTAATTTATAAAATAATCTTGGGAGAAATTTATGAATATAGACCATAAGTAGCTCTGTTGAGCCAATAAGAACCTCTTTTTTATCTTTTTCGATAGCCCTAAGATATTGTTTTGCACACTTTTCAGAAGTTATCCCAGTATTTTGTCCCTCGTCCATTTTACCGTGAGGAGTTCCATCTTTTGTTAAAGCATGCAAGGAGATATTTGTTTGTACTCTTCCTGGAAATGCAATTAAAACCTTTATATTGTTCAGATAAACCTCCGAACGTAATGTCTCAAAAAACCCGTGCTGGGCATGTTTTGCAGCTGAATAGGCCGATCTTAGTGGAAATCCAAACTTGCCTGATATACTGCTTGTAACAGCTATATAACCTGAGTTCTGTTTAATCATATAAGGTAAAACTGCTTTGGTAAGCAAAACAGAACCAAAATAATTAATTTCCATAATCTTGCGGTCTATTTCAATTGGTGTTTCAATAACTAATGACCGTTGACTAATACCTGCATTATTTATTAAAACATCTATCCTGCCATATTTCTGAATTATTTCTTGTAAGGCTTGATCTATTTTTTCAACATTAGTAACATCCAGAAACAGAACATAGCATTCTGCATTTATTTTGTCGCAATTAGCCTTAACTTTTTGTAATTCATCAAGCTGATTTGAAGAAATAATAATTATTGCATGTTGTTTTGCCAGCTCATAAACTAAAGCCTCTCCAATTCCGGAAGAGGCTCCTGTAATCCATACTACCTTATTTTTATAAAACATAAGAAATACAATCTTTCGTTTTAGCGTTTAACCATTATAAAATTAAATGGGAAAGCAATCATTTCAGAAAAATCTTCGCCAACTTCTTTCATATCTTCATCACCGTCTTCGAAATACCAATTGATTTTGATTTTGATCCCATTATCATGACAATTTTTAACAATTACAAGAATATCGGAGATGAATTTTGCTGAGGCCGAATTAAAATACTCAAGTTTGAAGTTGAAGTTAAATATTGACTCATCTTCTTTGTGATTAGCTTTATAAATTATACTATCAAAGTACTCTTTCAAATTATCGATTAATGGGTAGAAAAAATCACGTACATTTTCAGGCCGTGAATTACCTTCCATTTCGAAAAGGTACTTCTTAGGATCAAAAGTAACTCTTGGTGATTTTTCTGTAGCAGCAATATTAATATGTTTCATAACAATATTGATTATTTTTTTAAGGTTAATTGCATCGCAAAATAGAAAAACTTATCGTTAATTTTTTCAAAATCGTATTTAATTTTTTGTCCTGTTGATCTGGCCATAACAATAAGTCCTAGACCTGCACCACCTTTATCTGAGATTTCGGCATGCATTAAAGCTCTTTTATATAATTTGTTAATCTCATTCTGATCATGAGAATTGATTTTGTTTATTTTATTGGTAATTTTTTCCTTATTTTTTTCAAATATTACATTACCAGTATGAATCATATAATCCTCACCAATTTTTTCTATAATAAAACGAGGAGGGAACTCAACAAACATATCCTGATGAAATTCTAAATTATCGGCATGCTTATATATATTATCCAAACATTCAACAGCAAGAGTATAAAGTCGTTTTCTTGTTACAATATCGAGTTGCTTATCTTGTATATAGTTTTTAAGTCTAAGTAATATAGAATCAATAACAGCGAGATCAATATTTCCTTTATGGTTAATAATAACATCGTAACTCTTCATATCAGATCTCAACGTGTTAATGATATAATAGTTTAAAATTTGAATACACAATTCCTTTTATAAAATTAGTGTTATTTACCAAAAAACAAAAATATACTAAAATAATTCTATTCTTTTAATTGCATATATTTGTATATGAGTATATTGAATATTGCTTTAAATAATGATTGTTATTTAATTTTGATTTGTACTTAAAGGGTTTTAACTTTAATTTACTAATACGAGTGAATCTTAACATAAATTTAACATACGTTTAATATTAGCTTAATGTAAGCCTGCTAAAAAGTGGCATATATACTGTAATTTTGCATCATTCTAAAACTATAAAAGATGGAAAATTTTTATATTATTATCGTAGTAATACTATTTGCACTCGCAGTTTCAGATTTAATTGTTGGAGTTGCAAACGATGCTGTTAACTTTCTTAATTCATCCATTGGATCGAAGGCAGCACCAAAATATATAATCTTCATTATTGCCAGTTTGGGTATTATAATTGGAACAACATTTTCAGGCGGGATGATGGAGGTTGCCCAAAAAGGTATATTTTATCCGGGTGAGTTTGCATTTTCTGAGATCATGATTATTTTCCTAGCTGTAATGCTTACTGATGTTATTTTGCTTGATTTGTTTAATACTATCGGTTTGCCAACATCTACAACCGTTTCGATTGTATTTGAGCTGCTTGGAGCAGCTGTTGCTGTTGCGGTAGTAAAAATATCAGGTTCAGATGCTAGTTATTCTGAATTAGCAAATTATATTAATTCTGCAAATGCGTTGGCTATTATTTCTGGGATTTTACTATCAGTTATTATTGCATTTACTTTTGGTGCTATAGTTCAATATTTAGCTCGTTTAGTATTTACTTTTAATTTTGAAAAGACATTTAAATATTATGGTGCTTTGTGGGGAGGGATTTCCATTACTGCAATAACATATTTTATTTTGATTAAAGGCGCTAAAGGTTCATCTTTTATTACTGCTGATTCAGCTGAATGGATAAAAAATAATTCAACACTTATTGTTTTGTATAGTTTTATTTTTTGGACTATTCTACTTCAGCTTTTATTCTGGATTACAAGACTAAATATTTTAAAAGTAATTGTATTGGTTGGAACCTTTGCTTTGGCATTAGCATTTGCAGGTAACGATCTGGTAAATTTTATTGGTGTTCCGGTTGCTGGATTTAAGTCTTTTCAGGCATTTATTGCAGAACCGGGAGCAAATCCCGATGGTTTCTTAATGACAGCTCTGAATTCCAAGATTAAGACCGATACATACATGCTTCTAATAGCCGGTGTTATAATGGTTGCAACCTTGTGGTTTTCAAAGAAAGCAAAGAAGGTTACTGAAACAGAAGTTAATTTAAGTAGACAATCTACAGGTAGCGAGCGTTTTGGATCAAGTATGTTGTCTCGATCGATTGTAAGAGTTGCAATGGACATAAGCCGTTTCTTTGATAATATACTTCCTAGGACTATTAAGAAAGGATTAAAAAAGCGTTTTGATTCTACAGATTATCAGCGTAAAATTAGAAATCAAAAAGATGCACCTTCTTTTGATATGGTTAGAGCTTCAGTAAACCTTACAGTTGCCAGTGCTCTTATTGCTTTAGGTACCTCACTAAAATTGCCTCTTTCTACAACCTATGTTACTTTTATGGTAGCAATGGGTAGTTCATTAGCAGATAATGCCTGGGGGCGCGAAAGTGCTGTTTATAGAGTAACAGGCGTTATTACTGTAATTGGTGGATGGTTTTTTACCGCATTTATGGCTTTTACAGTTTCTCTTATAATAGCACTTTTAATTAGCTATGGTGGATTAATAGCAATTATTGGTTTTATTTTGCTTGCAATGTTTATTGTAATTAGGACGCACATTTTCTTTAAAAAGAAAGAAGCTGCAACAGCTAAAATTAAAAAGCTTGATTCTGAGGAACTAGAAGTAGCAAGTATTCATAAAAAATGTTCGTTGGAAGTGCGAAATATGTTAAAATCAGTTATTAAAGTGTTTAATGATACCATAGTTGGTTTAACGCATGAAGACCGAAAATTGCTAAAGAATGTTTGTAAACAAGTTGATGAATTAAATATTGATTCAAAGAACCTTAAAGCTAATGTGCATAATACACTGCTTAAATTAAAAATGAGTGAAGAAGAGGCTGAGTCAGGACCTTATTATGTTCAGGTAATTGATTATTTACGAGAAATGGCTCATGCATTATCATTTATTTCAAATCCGAGTTTTGAACATATTGATAATAATCATAAAGGTTTAACGAATGAGCAAGTTGCCGAACTTGACGATTTGAAAATTGATATAACAGTTTTATTTAATATTATTATTGAAACAATCGAGAAAAATAAATTCGAGAATATTGCAGATATAATAGAAAAACAACAAGTTATATTGAATAAGCTTACTGTTTGTCGTAAAAAACAAGTAAAACGCATTAAGAATAATGAATCGGGTACACGAATAAGTATTTTGTATTTAGGAATTTTAAATGAAATAAAGAATTTCTTATTGCAATCCATCAATCTAGTAAAAGCACAACGCGATTTTAATGATTTACAGGATTCAATATAAACAAAGTAGGAATATAGTCATAATAATAAAACCCGCAATAGCGGGTTTTATTATTATTCGACATATTTATAACCAACACCTTTTGTAGTTTTAATATGATCGTCGCCTATTTTTTCTCGAAGTTTTCTTATATGTACATCTATTGTTCTGTCTCCAACAATAATACTATCACCCCAAACAGATGAATATATTTCATCGCGAGTAAATACTTTATCTGGCTTTGATAGGAGTAAAGCTAATAGTTCGAATTCTTTTTTAGGTAAATCAAGTTCAATTCCATCATTTATTACCACATATCTTTCTCTATCTATAAACAAACCAGTTTTCTCCATTACTTTACTATTAGGTTCGGTCAATTCATCTGGTTTAAACCGTTTTAATAAAGCTTTTATCCTACTAATTAGTACTTTGGGTTTAATAGGCTTGGTAATATAATCATCAGCACCAGCCTCAAAACCAGCTATTTGAGAATAATCTTCGCTGCGGGCAGTTAAAAATGCAATAATCACATTCTTTAGAGAATCGTCATTTCTAATTACATCGCAGGTTTCAACACCATCCATTTCGGGCATCATAACATCAAGAATAATCAGATGTGGTTTTATCTTTCGTGCAATTTCAATTGCTTCTCTTCCATTTTGTGCTGTATGAACCTCAAAACCTTCTTTCTCGATATTATAACTTAAAAACTCAAGAATATCTGGTTCGTCATCAACAAGAAGAATTCTATACTTATTGTTTTCCATCATATAAACTTTGAAATACAAACTAACTAATTTGATTTTATTTATTTCTTAAATGCATATTATCAAATCATTAAAATCTTACTGATGCTCTGGACGTAATAAATCATTTATAGTTTTAACAGGATTAAAAGTAGAAATTGGTACTTCTACAAAAATTGTATTCCAGTGCGCCATTGCGCCGTTCCATAAACCTGGTAATTCCTGGGCTTTAAGGATTTTTCCATCTTTTGTTTTTTTGGAAATAAATCCTGTTTCATGATCACGATACTTTAATAAGTCGAATTTTACATCTTTATAATTTATAGCAGAAATTACCAAATCAACCGGATTAAAATGAGTTGCAGTTTTTGAAATTTGTTGTTGTTTGCTATCGTTTGGATCAAGCTGCGATGATTCAATAATCTGCAAATCGATATGACTATCTTTATGTTTAACCCAAAATGGACCTCCTCCTGGTTCACCTTCATTTTTAACCATCCCGCATACGCGAATAGGTCTGTTTAAAATATGTTTTAAATAATTTTTTTGCAGATCAATGGTATATTCCTCAATATCATCAGAAGGAATAAAACATAACTCATTTTTAATAAAATTTGCAATTTCTTTAATATCAGAAGTATTTAGATTACCTTCATCTATTTGGAAAAGATAATTATGGATTCTCATCTTATATTTAATAAGGACTCCAGCAAGAGCTTTTTTATAATTTATGGTATCATTCTTAAGATTATCTGGAACAATGTTGTCAATATTTTTAATAAAAATTATATCATCTTTAAGATCATTTAGGTTTTCGATTAAGGCCCCATGACCACCCGGACGAAATAATAAACTTCCATCATCATTTCTAAAAAGCTCATTGTTTTCATTTACAGCTACCATATCTGTTGATGATTTCTGCTGCGAGAATGTAATCTCGAAAGTTACATTATACTTTTTTTCATATTTGCTTTTTACCTTATTAGCATGTTCGTTAAAAAGATCAATATGTTCGGGTAAAATCGTAAAATGTATTCGTACCTTGTCTTTTGATGATTTTGCATATAAAGCACCTTCAACTAAATGTTCTTCAAAAGATGTTCTTATCTCTTCTTCAGTTTTGTGAAACGATATTATTCCTTTTGGTTTTTCACTATAATTTAATCCGTCTTTTAGAAGTAAGAAATGTATAATAGCCTTAAAATGACACTCTTCGATTAATTCTTCCAACGACTGATTTCTGGATTTAATGAAAGACTCTAAATCATTATAAAATGCAAATTTTTTAATATTTTCAAAAAAAATCTTAACCTCAGGTTGTTCTATCTGATTTATGCTCGAATAATGATCTTCACCTTTCTCAAGAAAATCAAATAAAAAACTAAACATACGTGTGGCGGCTCCTGATGCAGGAACAAATTTTAATACTTCTGCTGAGAAGTCATCAAAAAGTTTTTTATAATAATCAATATCTTTTTCGGTAAGTTTTAGGATACCATCACCAATCTTGGCGGGTTTTTGTACTTTGACATAAGGAAATCCTTTTTTGAAATTCTCGATTTGTCTCTCAAATTCCTGTGGAGCTATTCCTTTTGATTTAAGTTGCAGTAAATCTTTATGATCGATATGCATTTTGCTTATATTTTAGTTGTAATATGTAACAAGGATAAGTAGAATCAAGGTACAAGTTACAAAAAATTGAAGAATATTAGCGTGTGAAACTAGAATTTTGCTGTTAACTTAAGATTAAATCTTCTGGAAGTCAGGTAATTTGGAACTGCATATTGAGCAGCCAAACCTGATTGGTTTTCAACAGTTTTTACCCACATATAGGAGATCGTGTTATCAATATCCAGAAGATTAAATACTTCAAAACTTAACCAAAGACTTTTTAATTTATTTAGAGGATTTCCCGTTCTGAAAGTTTTTTCCTCGCTTTTAATAACTTTTGAAAAACCAATGTCGACCCTGCGGTAGGGTTTCATTCTGAATATTTGATCGTATCTGTCGGGGTCGGGTGATGAAAATGGCAAACGACTACCATAATGCAAGCTCAACAACATTCTATACGAAGGATTTCGAGGTAGATAATCCTGAAAAAATAAACTAAAATTTACAAGTTGATCTGTTGGTCTTGAATAATAACCTGGATATATGGTTTCATCATTCGAATCTATATACGAATCGCCATCAATATCTTCTTTCGTTTGCATAATAGAAAGACTTGCCCATGATTCAATTCCTTTGACAAATTCACCATTTATCTTCATATCTAATCCAATCGCATATCCTTTTGCTTTATTTTCGCCCATGTATGTAATCTGAACATTGTCAATCTTATATGGAATTAAATCTGTAAAATACTTATAATAAATTTCTGTAGTAAATTTAAAAGGTCGATTCCATGCATTAAAAATATAATCGTTGCCCAATACAAAATGAATGGATTTTTGCGATTCAATATCTGGATTAATAAGACCAGATGTATTTTTCATTTCTTTTATAAATGCCGACTGATAATACATTCCTGATGAAAGCCTAAAAATCATATCTCTTTTCCACACAGGTTTATATGATAAGGATAGGCGAGGGGTAATAAAAAAATCATTATTATAGTCCCAGTAATGTGCCCTTAATCCAATATTCAGGAATAGTTCTGATTCGTTTTTTAATGTTGTATTATAGGTGTTTTGAATAAAAGCAGTAATTCTATTTGAGCTAAGTAAATTTTGTGCCTTGGCTGTTTCGTATAATTCTATTCCTGAACCAGTATGAGGTAGCGAATACCCTGCTGAATCGAGCATTTTCCATTGACTAACATTATCATCGATAATTTCGGCATTGTACTTGGCTCCCCAACGTATTTTATTATTTGATAAATAGTAACCGCCTGATAATGAAGCAGAATAAACCTGTGCGTCAAGGAAGTTACGTGCATGGTTAAGAAATGTTCCAATACCAATATTCATAATACTATCGCCATATGTATCGGAGCCAATTGTTCGGTCGAGTTCATTCAAATAATATTGACCCTGAATATCGTAGGTTTCTTCTTCGCTGGTATTAAATGCAGATAAAATAAGCCTCATTGATAATTGCTCACTTGGGTGATAGTTTGCAGTGAAAGCTCCAAGATAAGTTTCGAACTTATCAACTTCGTTTCCATCATAATATATTTTTAAACTCAGGGTATTACTAATTGTACCGAATTGAGTCTCTCTATTTTGCGGAACAAAACGATAACTATTTAGTGAATAATTGCCTAAAAAATCGATATCAAAATGATTGTTTATTTTGTAAGTGAAATAGGTTTGAAAATCATAAAATTCGGGATTGTAATCACCTTTGGTTTCGAGTGTATTTAAAAGATACTGTGATGTTTTATACCGAAAACCTAAATTGTAAGTGAATTTTCCATTGTTCGAAACATCTTCTGCATGAATCGAACCACCTAATAAACTCATAGATAAATCACCGGAGAATTTAGTCGGTTTATTATACCGAATATCAAGTACTGACGACATTCTGTCGCCAAAGCGAGATTCAAATCCACCAGCTGAAAATTGGATGGATGAAACCATATCGGAATTGAGAAAACTCAAGCCTTCTTGTTGTCCTGAACGAATTAAAAATGGTCGATAAATCTCAATATCGTTAACATATACGAGGTTTTCGTCAAAATTCCCGCCACGTACCGAATACTGCGACGATAACTCTGAATGCGACGATACACCTGGCATAGTTTTAATAAGCGATTCAACTCCTCCCGATAAATCAGGCAATAACCCAATATTTTTTGCTTCAATTCGCACTAGATTAGCTTCGGGAGATGACTCTCCAATTACTGATACTTCATCTATATCAGTAACTAATACCTGAAGTATAATATCAAGTTTGCCTTTCTTTATGGTTTCAGAATCAATAATTAATTCTCTTGTAATATATCCTACGCATGATATCTGAATTGTAGTCGATTGATCAGAATTAATTGAAATTGAATAGTTTCCATTCTTATCAGAAACAATTCCTGTATTTAAATTTGTATTTCGGATATGAGCTAACTCAATTGGTTGACCTGAGTTGTTTATAACCTTTCCGCTTAATGATACGATATTTTGCGCATAACAGTTCATTACTATTATAGTAATAAAAATACTAAGAACTAAAAAACGCAAAAATTTCATATTAGCAATTTGAGTTATACCTTTACAAGTGCATTAACAGTAAAAAATGAAATTTATTTTCTATTTTTAAAAGAAAAGTAAAACTAATGCTTTCTACCAATATTTTAAAATCATTTTAATTATGGTTGATCAAAAAGAAATAATCTTACCTCAGTTTAAAAGAGGATATCATATTATAACTGATCTAATTATAAAAGAAATTGGCCCATTTCCTGAAAAAGGGATTTTACATCTTTTTATTAAACATACATCCGCATCGTTAATTATAAATGAGAATGCCGATCCCACGGTTACGTATGATTTTGAAAGATTTTTAAACCATTTAATTCCGGATGGAGATTCTTTATTTAGACACACGATGGAGGGATCGGATGATATGCCTGCACACATAAAGTCTTCGTTATTTGGGCAATCGATAACTATTCCAATAACAAATCATTCATTAAATCTTGGTATATGGCAGGGAATTTACCTTTGTGAGTTTAGAAACCATGGAGGAAATAGAAAAGTTGTTATTACTATTTATTCATGATTTTTTTTGCTTTGCGTCTTTGCGCTTCTGCGAGATTAAAAGAGAGTGAGATAAAAAGAGATTGGGAGAGTGAGAGTGAGAAGTGACAGTGGACACTGGTAGTCAGAAATTGAGGGAGGAAGTGGTAGCTAGAAATAAAATTATACCTATATACCTTATACCACTAAGACATATAGAACATTCAGGAATAATGAGCAAGTTGAATCCAGAAACCATCGTCTAGTAAACAGTTACAAGTTGCAATTTCCAAAATATGTTTTATGAAATATCATCACTTTAGGCAAATCTAAAAATTAGTTTTACTTTTGTTCATGAAAAAACATTGCAATTAAAATTTAAACTGTGGATATAAGCAAAGCTGTCTTTTACTATGTTATTGCAATTCAGGTAGGTTACCTCAAACGATTTGGTGGCCTGTAATTCATTCTCTTCTGTTTTTTAAACAAAAATTTTCATATATTGCTTTGATTTATCTTTTTAGGTAAATCCCATTTTTTAATCAGAATAATATAAATCAATAATAATTATGCAAAAATTACTTTTATTAGGTGACGAAGCTATTGCTCAGGGAGCATTAGATGCAGGTATGTCGGGTATTTATGCGTATCCGGGAACCCCTTCGACTGAAATTACCGAGTATGTTCAGGCATCAAAGTTTGCCAAAGAAAATAATATACACAGCATGTGGTCGGCAAACGAAAAAACAGCTATGGAGTCAGCGTTAGGTATGTCGTATGCTGGGAAACGCGCTATGGTTTGTATGAAACATGTTGGATTAAATGTTGCTGCTGATGCATTTATAAATGCATCAATTACAGGAGCTAATGGTGGACTAATAGTTGTCGCTGCTGATGATCCATCGATGCACTCATCGCAAAATGAGCAGGACTCGAGATTTTATGCTAAATTCGCGATGATACCAATCCTTGAGCCAGTAAATCAGCAGGAAGCCTACGAAATGGCTTATTATGGTTTTGAATTATCTGAAAAATTCAAATTACCAGTAATGATTCGAATAACAACCCGATTGGCACACTCAAGAGCAGGTGTTAAGCCCTTGCCATTGCGTAAACAAAACGAGATTACTTTACCTTCGGATTTACGTCAATTTGTATTATTGCCTGCAATTGCCCGTAGAAATTATAAAGGTCTTTTAAATTCGCAGGCCGGACTCGAACAAGAATCTGAAAAATCGAAATTTAATACCTATTTCGATGGTAAAGATAAGTCGCTAGGAATTATTACCACAGGTATTGCATACAACTATCTTATGGAAAATTTTCAGGATAAACCACTTGATTTTCCGGTTCTTAAAATTTGCCAATATCCTATACCACGCACACAGGTGATGAAGATGGTCAAAGAGTGTAAAAAGATTTTAGTTATTGAAGAAGGTTATCCTATTGTAGAAGAAATGCTTAAAGGATACCAGGAATCAGGAACTCCTGTTGTTGGTCGATTGGATGGAACTTTACCACGCGATGGCGAATTGAATCCAAACATTGTTGCATTGGCATTAGGATTTGATACAAAAACCGATGATCGAATTCCGGAAATTGTAAAAAATCGCCCACCATCAATGTGTACAGGTTGTGGTCATATCGATGCTTATGTAGCACTTGGTCAGGCTCTTTCAGAATATAGCGAGGGTCGTGTGTTTTCAGATATTGGATGTTATACTTTAGGTGCTTTACCTCCATATAATGCAATTAATTCATGTGTTGATATGGGAGCATCGATTACTATGGCTAAAGGTGCTGCTGATGCAGGTTTGATTCCAGCAGTAGCAGTTATAGGTGATTCTACATTTACCCATTCCGGAATGACAGGCTTAATCGATTGTGTAACAGAAAAAAGTCCGGTTACAATTATTATATCCGACAATTTTACAACAGGTATGACTGGTGGCCAGGATTCAAAAGCACTTGGCAAGATAGAAGATATTTGTATAGGAATTGGTGTTCATCCAGATCATATTAAGGTTTTTAAACCAACTAAAAAGAATATGGATGAAATGGTTCAGGTAATAAAAGAGGAATTAGCTTACAATGGTGTTTCAGTTATTATCCCACGCCGCCAATGTATTCAAACCATGAAAAATAAGATTCTGGTTGATAAAGTTAAAGAACTTGGACTTTAAAAAAGCCTTTAGCTATCAGCTTTTAGCTACTAGCAAAGCCTATATTAGAAATAGTAAGATATAATAATAAAAATAAATAAAATGAAAACAGATATCGTATTAGCCGGAGTTGGTGGACAAGGAATTCTTTCGATTGCTGCTACCATTGGTATGGCTGCTTTACATAGTAACCTTCAATTAAAACAATCAGAAGTTCACGGAATGAGTCAGCGCGGTGGTGCTGTTCAGTCCCACATGCGTGTTTCCAATAAAGAAATCGCCTCGGATCTTATTCCTATGGGTGCTGCAGATATTATTCTTTCTGTAGAACCTATGGAGTCGCTTAGGTATTTACCTTTTCTTTCAAATGATGGATGGCTTGTAACCAATTCAACTCCATTTATTAATATTGGCAATTATCCAAATATTGATGATGTAATAGCAGAGATTAAAAAGTTCAAAAATCATATTATAATTGATGCTGATAAAATTGTAGGAGAATTTGGATCAAAACGATCGTCAAACATTGTGATGTTAGGTGCAGCATCTCCATTTTTCAATATCCCTTTCGAGAGTTTTGAAGAAGGAATACGCAAGATATTTGGTCGCAAAGGGGACGATGTTGTGGAGACTAACTTAAAAGCTTTGCGGGCTGGCAGAGAATTTACTGAGAAAAACAGATCGTAGATAATAACACTTACTTTTAAAACCATCTTGATTTCAAGGTGGTTTTTTTGTCTTAAGTAATTTTATTGATTATCTTTCTTGCTTAAAATTTATCTCTACTCTTATGGAAATTGAACTTTTTGAAGTTAAAAGCAAATCTGATCTTCGAAGATTCATCTACTTACCTGAAAAAATTCATAAAAATCATAAAAACTGGCTGCCCTCATTAATCTCTGATGATTGGACATTATTCGATCCGAAGAAAAACAGAGCATTTGGTTATTGTGATACTATTTTGGTTTTAGCCAGGAAAAATGGTGAAGTTGTTGGGCGAATTATGGGAATAATAAACCGAAAGTACAACGAGATCCATAATGAGAACAATGCGCGATTTGTTTTTATGGAGTGTTTTGATGATAAAGAAGTGTTTCATGCACTGATTTCGTATATCGAAAAATGGGCAAAAGAAAAAGGAACATCAAAGCTTATTGGTCCATTTGGTTTTTCCGATAAAGATCCACAGGGTTTCTTGGTTGAAGGGTTTGATAAACCTACTGTAATGGTTACAAATTGCAGTCTGCCATATATGGCTGATTATATTGAAAGAGAAGGTTTCTCTCAGTTGCTTGATCTGGTTCAGTATCGTGTTGCTATTCCAGATGAGTTACCCGATTTCTATTTAAAAATTCTTGAGCGCCTTAATAAAAATGGGTATGTACTTCAAGAGTTTAAACATATTAAAGATGTTAAACCATATATAGTTCCGGTATTTAAACTCACGAACGAAGCCTTTTCAAAGATCTATGGGTATGTTCCATACGATGAAAAAGAAATGAACGATTTTGCAAATAGATACCTGCCAATACTCAATCCAAAATTTATTAAGCTAATTACTAATAAAGGAAACGAAGTAATAGCCTATATAATTGCAATGCCAAGTATAAGCGAAGGACTTAGAAAATCAAAGGGAAGATTGTTCCCGTTTGGTTTTATACAAATACTTCGATCAATGAAAAAAACAAAAGAGCTGGATCTTTTCTTAGGTGCTATTAAATACGAATATCGCAATGTTGGGCTCGATTCACTTCTTGCAACAGCTATGTTAAAGTCGGCAAAAGAAGCTAAGCTTGAAATAATCGATAGCCATGTTATATTAGAGCAAAACACGAAAATGCGTGCTGAAATAGAGCGCGTTGGAGGAGAAATATATAAGCGATATAGAATTTTTCAGAAAGACATATAAGGTTATAAGTTATAGGGTATAGGGTAAAAGGGATGAATGCAGATCGTAGTTATTATAAAAACCAAAATAAAAAACATGGTAAATTACATATAACCATGTTTTTATTATTACAAAATATCCTAAAAAATACTAGTGATTACACTGATGCCCTTCTTCTCCATGATCGTGACCATGATGATGTGAACATAATTGACCATTATCGATTAGTTTATCATTGAGGAACTCTTTAACAAGATTATCGGTGTCGCCAGAGCAGCCTCTTACTACTTGTATGCCAGTGCGGTTAAGCATTTGAAATGCTCCTTCGCCCATATTTCCTGCCAGCATTAACGATACACCTTGTTGGCTAAGAACTCCTGCAATGTTTGATTTGCATCCACAGCCTTGTGGTGAAAGCATAATCTCCTTATTGGTTACATTCTTGCTGTCGTCAATTGTATAAATTGTATAAAACTCACAATGACCGAAATGGTCATCAACAAATTTGTCTCTTGTTGGAATAGCTATTTTCATAATTTTATGATTGATTGTTGTTAAAAATTTTACTGCTTTTTAATCTTTTTCCCTGTTCTTAACCTCCACTTGATTTTCTTCGTTTTCCCATACCTTCGCCAAGCAAAAAATCAAATATTTCATTTTTTTGTTACAATCACTTGGATTTTGGTCTGTTTTTGATCCTTCTTCTTTGGGTCTTATATGATCTAGTTGGGCATTTCTAGATTTGTTTCGTTTCAATATTTCCGCCTTCAATCTTTATGGCTTTGCCATTTATTAACGCATCTGCTATTTTTTTGTGTGCTGATTCTATTATTCTGCCGAACGTTTGACGAGAAATATTCATTCGCTTTGCTGCATCTTCCTGGTACAAACCCTCCAAGTCTGCTAATCGGATGGTTTCGTACTCATCAAGGTTTAGTGTTATCTGAGTAAGCTTTGGCATAGGAATTCCAGCTGGCTTAAAAAAAGTACAGTTTGGGTGATTATCGATATATCGTAAACATTTATTTCTTGGCATATGCTTATAATAAGTTGTGCAAATGTAAGCATATGCTCAAAATAAACAAGTAAAAATTCTTTTATTTTTTAAATCCACAGGCAATCAATAAAATCGGTCAGGATATGCAAAACCAGACCAATTCCAATTATTCTGATTTTTGGAATAAATAGCATAATAAAATAAATGGCAATTGAATAGTAGGAGTGAAGTATATGAAATCCGATACTGCATCGGTTTGGGTCAAAAACAGGATTTGAGAGTAAATGATCTACATCAATAATATTAGCTAAAAGCATAATTATTATTGCTTTCCAAAAATCTCTCCTGAAGAAAATGAATGCACTTAAAACAGGTAGTAGAAAATGCATTCCGTAGTGAATAATGAAGCGAAGAATTTCCATAGGAAAAGTGAGCTAAAGTAAATTAAAGTGAACTAAAGTAATTTAAAGTGAACTAAAGTTAGTTAAAGTAAGTTTAAATTAAAATTTTAGGCACTTTAGTCACTTATAACTTTAAACTTATTTAGGCTCCCTTCTTATTCAGTGGATTAAGCCTGCTATAAATGCTACCTCGTTTTGTTTTTTCGAACACATTTCCTTTCACCTGCCTAACATCTTCTACTGTATAAAAAGCGTTTGGATGAATTTCCTGAACAATTGTTATAAATTTCCTTAGATCACGCCTGTTTATAGTTGAGAAAAGTAATTTAACAGCACCCTCTTTTCCCTCACCATCAAAAAGAGTAAATCCGAAACCGGCTGAGCGGAGTTTCTCACCAAGTTGGTGACTGTAATTTTGAAAAAATAACCTCACCATTACAACTCCAATAGAAATTTTTTGTTCGAGATAAATTCCTAGAAAATTTCCCATGGCAAAACCCCCAGCAAAAGCAAAATAGCAGTATATATTGTCGAGGTGTTTCATTATCTGACTAATAGCAGTAAGCCATATAAATGATTCAAAAAATCCAACAACTGGTGCAATGTATCTGTATCCTTTAGATGCATAAATTAAACGTAATGTACCAATGGTTTGATCTGTAATACGTGCCATGAAAATTAGCAAAGGCAGTATAAGATAATTGAACAAAGGAGTATCAATAGTTGATAGAAAGTCCATGTTGCAAATTATTATTTTTTCATTTAAGTAAAAACCTACATTAATATTAATGAAATAACATAAGCAAAATATAAAACCATAAAAACAATTCCTTCCCAACGATCAATTTTACGGCCCTTTCCTGTAAAAATAAAAATGAATAGCAATAAACTAACAAGAATATTTACTATTAAGTCGAACTGCGATGATAAACTTACAGTTACGGGATAAATAATTGCAGATGTTCCTAAAATAAAGAATATATTGAAAATGTTCGAACCTACAATGTTTCCAATAGCTATGTCAACATTTTTCTTACGAGCAGCAATTATAGATGTAGCTAACTCAGGTAAAGATGTTCCAATTGAGATAATAGTTAACGAAATGACTCTTTCAGAAATCCCGAAAAATTTTGCAATTTCAGTAGCACTATATACTATAGATTTTCCACCTAAAACCAGGAAAACTAATCCTATTATAATAAAAAGAATAGATTTTTTTATTGAATAGTTCTTAGTGTCAAATTCTTCATCATATTTACCGGTTTTTATTAGTTGGAAATTATATACAAGAAAGATAATAAAAAATGCAATAAGGATGAGCCCATCTATACGTGAAATAACTGATTCAGTATCTTTATCAATCAATATATCATTTGCAACAACCAATACAAGCATTGCTGATAATAGAGCCAATGGTATTTCTATCCAAGTAGTTTTTGATTTTACTGCTAAAGGATATATAAATGCTGATACTCCAAGAATAGCAAGTACATTAAAAATATTACTACCTAGAACGTTACCAATTGCAATATTCGAATTGTGATCAACTGCGGCAAAAATATTAACCACTAATTCAGGTGATGATGTACCAAACGCAACAATGGTTAATCCAATTACAATATTCGGAACATCAAGCCTTTTAGCAAGTGAAGATGCACTGTCGACTAATAAGTTTGCGCCATAAATAAGCACAATAAATCCTATAATGAGTAATAATATATTTATCATATTTCTTTAATTTGATTTTTCGAAATTAGAATAAAAATCAGATATTTAACAAACTTTGTTTAAATTTTAACAAATAATTTATCAAACAATTGATTCGTATTTTTTGTTTATTTATGATAGATGGTAGTAAATTATAATAATTAATCGGACATTTATTTTTATGACACATGAACATAGATTATTTATTAGAAAATCATTAAATGGAAGATTTAATGATGTGATTCAAAAATTAGAAGAAGAATTAGTAAAAGTAGGCTTCGGTTTAATTACTGAGGTTGACATGAGTAAAAAATTGGAAGAGAAGCTTAATGTTAAGGTAAATCCATATAGAATTCTAGGTTTTTGTAACCCCAAATTTGCTTACGAAGCCATTCTGGAAAATAATGATATTGGTGTTTTCTTGCCTTGTACAATTGTTGTTAAGAAGCTTGATAATTCAATGGTTGAAGTTGTAACTGCCAACCCTGCATTGTTTATGGAAATGCTAAACAACGACAAATTAAATTCTATGGCCGATGAAGTTGAAAATATATTGAAGCTAGTTTTTGAAAAATTAAAATAGATTATTTTTTTATGTACCAATCTAAGTTATTTTTTTCTTGCATTAAAACCAAATAAAAGCGAAAATCTATATCCGTCTTTCGAGGGAACCATAGCCAAATTTATTGGAAAAAATATATTTTGTGTTTTTAATGTAATACCTACGGCAAAAACAAATGAAGCCCCAGCAACTGATAAATTGGGTCCAAATCCAAACTCAATACCTTTTTGGCCTCTTAAACCAATAAGAAAGCTGGCACTTGGCAAAATTGTATTTTGTTCCAAGCCTCCAAGTAACACAACTCCTTCTACTAAGCCACATGAACCATTATCCAGAGTAAAAAAGCGAGTTTCAAATTGCCAGCCAAATTGACTTATAAATTGACTAATATCATTTTCATTTAATCGATCGGCTACATCACCTGGTCCAATGTAAGTAAAACCAACTCTTGGTCCATTGAGGTTTATTGGAGGAATTATAACTGCATCTTCAACTTGTGAAAACAAATGAGTATAATTAAGGAAAAGAAGAACAGGTATTAGGGATATTTTTAGAATTTTCATGATATTTAGTTATTATTATTAATAAATAACAAAAACAAATTCTATCAAAGAAGTGAAAGAGAATAATAGAGTTTATTAATTAGAAATCATGAACATGTAAGTTAAGTAGTTTTTTTCTAAAAGTCAAAAAATATCTAACTTATAATATAGGTTAAAAAGAATGTGGTGTTGATGCAATTTATTCTATCTTAAAATTTTACGAACAAATGCAACAGTAAAATAGGACATCATAAACACTCCTGTAAATGCAGTTATATCAGCTAAATATCGTATAGGTCCAATAGGTAAAATATCTCCATATCCAACTGTAAAATAGGTTATTCCTGTATAATAAGCTGCGTCCCAGAATTTAAACCAGAATGATTGATCTGGTTGGGTAGAGCTAAGACTAGAATTGCTGATATATGGAATCACGGTATATAAAAGAGCAAAGAAAAAGTAAATTATGATGTTGCTGAATACAACTCTTAATGGAGAGGTTGCGTAAAGTCCCATAAAATCGAAAACCAGCATTTTAAATCCATAAGCAGGATATTGCCATACAACCGATATTTTATTTCTTTTTATCGAGTCGTGAAGATTAGCAAGGGCTTCATTTCTTTTAAACTGAATGTAAGCTTTATCCTCATCATCATATTGACCGGCACTATTAAAATTCTCTTTCAGAATTCTAAATTGTTCTGCTTTTTCGCGTCGGCTTGTACTTGGCTGAGAGTAAATAAGCTTTTTTACATCATTTGCGTACCAATCCAGATAAACTCTTCCGATTAATCTCATACCCGCAAAATTGATAGTTTTAATTCGAACTGGAAAATCGTAGGGTTTTAAATCAATAATATCGCGGCCAATAGAGTCTGAAAGATCAAGATAATTGCATTCCGATAATCTAAGATCAACATAATAATCAAGATGGCAAGATTTTAGAGAAAGCTCCATTATATGAGAATTGTAAAAACTCAGATTTCCTGTTCCAAAATCAGCATTATCTAAAAACAGAAGTGTTTTGTGAAACTCAACTTGCTCAAACGACACATTTCCTTCACCCCATTGCGATTTGCGCATTGTGATTTTGCCACCATTATGCTGACATGCTTCGAAGGTTTTTTCTCCATTTCCGAAAATTGCCCTGTTAAAACTTACTTTCGCATCTTTAAATTCAACTGTTCTGAAATCAACTTTCCCATTACCAAACTCGGTCTGTTCGAAAACTACTTCGTTGCAATGGAATCGTGCAAAGTGAAAATCTACTTTCCCATCGCCAAACCGAGCTACTTTAAATGAAACACGATCAGATTTAAATTCTGTATTTACAAAGCTAATGTCTCCATTATTGAATTCTGTATTCATGAAATAAACATTGCCAGCTCCAAAATGGGCATCCTGAAAATTTATAAAGCCTTTACCAAACCAGGAGTTTTTGAAGCTTACTTCACCATCTCCAAATTGAACATTCGAAAAATCAACATTTCCATTATTAAATAGAATGTTGCTGAAATTTAGTCCTCCATTATTAAAATGAGTTGATTGAAAAGAAACAGCTCCATTTAGAAAATGACTATTCTCAAATGTCTTGTACTCATCACAGAATTCTGAATGCGCAAAATCAGTAATTATTTGTGAATCGAAAAAAGTATTATATGCCGAAAAATTTAGTAATTTAATATATGTTTTTTTCTCAATGTTTCTGCTGCTTCTATAATCTATTAATGAGAAATTCTCAATATATGTATTGTCCAGATTAATTGGTTTTCCTTCATCAATTAGCTTATATATTTCTTCAGCATTAAAGAAACCTAACTCAACATAAGCAATTTCTTTTTTATTTTCATCCAGAAATGAAATGGACACAGTATTGTCAAATTTTTTACCAGATTCAGTAACAAAAGGAGTATCTTTTATCTTTACTTTATAAATGGAGAAATTGTTAATCATCTTGGGATTTAAATATTTCATTTCAAATATAATAAAATTAGTTTAGAGTTTTATTATTTGAAATTAGCAAAGCAGAATGATGAAGTTTTAAAACTTTTTTATGATTAAATTCGTAGCAAGAATAGAGTATTTAAATTTAAATATATGAAAAAAACACTTTTTAGATTATTTTTCTTATTTGCAGTATTTTCTTTTACATTCGTTTCATGTGAGGACGATGAAGAAAAAGAAGATTCACTATATGTAAAGTTTATAAACATGCCTGAATCAGGATTTACCATAACAGGCATTCGGTTATTGAATATGGGTGAGGCTGGTGTGCATGAAGATCCAGTTGGCGAATTTGGTGATAACATTTTAAAGAATGGTGCAACAATTGTTCCGGGTGAACATAAGTTTTTTACACTAAATATTCCAAGTTTATATTATGCTTATTATCGTTTAACTGTTTATAATGGTGAAGGTGTTCAGGTTTATTTGTATGATCAGGAAGGTTATGAAGCGTCTTGGGATGGACCAATTACTCATTGGGGAAGCGATGAAAGACAAGTTGAGGTTACCCTTGGTATTGACGATATAACTGGTAACATTGTTGTTAAATCATGGGCAGAATGGTCGTGGATTGAGGAATAGAATAGAAGAATCAAGATACAAATATCAAGACAAAAGTTTATTAAAGGGAGTTGTTATTAATGAATAGGGATTGATTCAGCAGGTATCCAATAAATAGCAACAAGTAACTAATAATTAGTTACCTATCTACTACATATCTGTTTATATGGACAGTTGCTGCAAATTTTAAGATCTTCTGTTTGAGTAAAATTTACAGAAGGATCAAATAATTCGTTAACAAGCTGATTTAAATAATCACTAAATTCTGTGTTAATCCTTCTGTAATCAGTAATTAAAATCTTTGTTTTTTCTTCTTTTGTCTGGATATGGTAATCAAATCCTTGTTCGAATATTTTACGTACTGAATAAATCCCTGGTACAATAGGTAAATCAATACTGTTATTTTCTTTGAAGAATTTGGAATATAGAAATGTTTGAAATACAGCACTGTTTTGGTCTTTAGAATCTTTAGAAAACAGAGAATCCATATTTTTAAAATCAAGTTTGTCGGCTCCTGATTTGTAGTCTATAATCCGAATCTGGTTGTTTTGTTTGTCAATACGATCAATTTTGCCTCCAAGCCTTATGCTTTCTTTATTCCCATTCTGGTTAAATGGAATATTTATAGTAAACTTATTCTCAAGCGAAATAATTTCAAATGGAGTATATTGAATATCAATTTTTAGAATTTGCCGAATATATTTTTCAATCATTTCTCGAACAATGATGTTTCGCCCGGTATAATCTCTCTGAGTACTTCCTTTAAAATATTCTTTACCAAACGCTATATCTATTGCTTCATTTATTAAAGTATTATCCTTTAGAATAGAACTTAATGTAGCCGAATCAATTGTTTTACCAACAAAAGGATTATATAATATTTGCATTGTTTCATGCAGAATATTTCCAAACATAGGTGCATCTACCTGTTCCGAAATTTCTTCTTTTTCTTCCAGATTGGCTATATACCTGAAGTAATATCGAAGTTTGCATTTTAAATATGTGTTTAAAGCACTGGGAGAGATATAATCTGTTTGGGTTTTTGAAGTAGTGTATCTGCTTAGATTTTCCTGAATATCTTTGTTTTTAACTATTGAAATTGAATCAGGAATCAGTGAATTAATATCAAACCGAACACTCTTTTCCTTAATTGCATATTGGTTTTCGTATTTTAACTGGTAAATAAAACGGCTCATCTCGCCTGACTGCAATCCATCGGCATTCGAGTTGTAAATTAACGTAATGTTTTTTGCTCGCTGAATAAGTCTGTAAAAGTAGTATCCATAAATTGCATCTTGATGCTCTATTGTAGGTAATCCAAATCCTTTGCGCAAATTATAGGGAATGAAAGATAAAGAAGATTCTGATTTGGGTAAAACGCCTTCGTTCATTGATAAGATAAAAAGATTCTCAAAATCGAGTAAACGCGTTTCCAGAATCCCCATAACCTGCAATCCGGTTAAGGGTTCACCAGTAAATGGTATTCGAAGGCTACGAATGAATTTTCTTAGCAATCTTATAAATGTATCCGTTTTAATCTCGATATTTTGCTCAATTAATACATCTTTTATGCGGTTTACCGAAAGGTAGATATGATAGATATATTCTTTTTCGATAGATAATGAATGACCGTTTTGTTGCGAAGGTACTATGTACAATGAGTTATATATACTATGAAGTATATTAAGTAAATACTCCGACAATGTTTGATAACTATCCGCTTTTTGAAAAATAATACTAAAAAAGTCGTTTTTAGATAATTCATCAAGTGTAAGTGTTACACGGTTATTGGTTTGGATGTAAGCAACTAATTCATTTGCTATATCGGGATAATGAGTTTTTATATATTGATGATTTAGAATTGCAAGAACATTTTTATGATAGAACTTAATTACCCCTGAGCTGCTTATTTTACAATTTTTTTGCAGTTCGATAATATGCTCCAGAAAACTATAAATCGGTGTATTTATTACCGGATACCCCATGGTGATATTCACTTTTTCTATTGTGTCGGGTATTGAGTGAACTACAGGAATAAGCATGTGTTCATCGGCAAGTACAATAGCCATTTTGTCTGGATTATCGGATTGAGTTTCTTTGTTTTCAATCAATTTCTGACTTATATATTTTGCCTGACCCACATCAGATGGAACAGAAACAACCTCGATATTTTTGGATTTCAATAAATTGTTGAAAATATCTTTAGAGCCGAAACTCAATGGTTGTTTGTAGTTCTTAGTATTTTCGCGAAGGAAAAAACCTGCTTCGAACGTTTCATTTTCGATATAAGCAGTATCATAATCCCAATAAAAATCGGCTTTCTTATTGTTATTTAGATTAGTAAATAGTGTTTTCTCACAATTATTAAGTGCATTAAAACCAATAAAAATATATTTCTGGTAACTAAGTTGAGTTGGAATATTCTTATTTAGTTTATTGGCAACCTCCCTATAAATCATTCCTTCATAAGCAATGTGCTGTTCCTTAAGTGCTTGATTAAACTCTATATAAATTTCATAAAGAACAGTCCAAATGCTAATAAAATCTTGTTGGTGAATAGAGTTCTTTTCAGGATCAAATGATTTCCAGAACTCCTGTATAGCCTGAATCTGATTTTCTGATAGGTAGGTGAACTGATCCTGAATTGATTTAAGGTTTTTCAGGTTTTTAAATAAATCTTCGGGATTAACCAAATATTTATCAATATCGTCGAAATCGTTTAGTAGCATTTCTCCCCAGAAATAAAAGTCATCAAAACTTTCATTCGATTTCTTGATTTTTGAATACACCTTATACAACTCAAATAGCAGTTTAACATTATCAGCCAATTGCAAGTCTGAAATTTCGGGCATCAACTCATTAATCGTAATAGTTTTAGGCGACCAAATAGGTTTATCAACAATCTCCGATAAATATTTTTTGAAATACAAACCAGCCCTGCGATTTGGAAATACTATACAAAGCTCCGATAATTGATCTCCATATCGGGAGTAAAGGTCGTGTGCTGTATGTTTGAGAAATGTATCCATTATAAGTGCCTAAATTGCCTAAAATTTAAAGTGCCTAAAGTTATTTTATGTTCCTTGTTCCTTGTTTTGCTTGTTGTATAAGAATTTTTACCTGCCAAATGCTACTGGTTCCTGCTACTGTTTCCTGCCACTAATTTCTGCTTATTAAAAAATTTTCCTTGATAGGTGTCAAGTTCTTCCAGACGTTTTTCAAATCTAACCATAATCTGATCATTTCGAATTAATCCCCAGCCGGGTCCAACAAGAAATCTTGGTGGTACTTCGCCTGCAAATCGTTCGACTACAAAGTTGGGATTTAGTCGTTCCAAGAACTGAATAAAAAAATCAATATATTCTGATAATTCGAAAAATGTAAAATTTTCAGGATGTTCTAAATACTCTGTTTCCATTGCTGTTCCTTTTATAATCTGCAGTTGATGAAACTTTACAGTATCGAGTGGCAACGACGAAATAGTTTTTGCTTCATTTAAGAGGTATTCCTTCGATTCGCCCGGTAATCCAAAAATAAAATGCGCACCTGTTTTTAGTCCATATTTTTTTGTTTTTTCAAGTGCTTCAATTGCTTCTTCAAAAGTATGGCCTCGGTTTATTCGCTTCAATGTATCATTATTAGTTGATTCTATTCCATATTCAAGGATGATGTAATATTTCTCCGAAAGTTTCTGAAAATACTCAAGTTTTTCATCATCAATACAATCGGGACGCGTACCAATAACCAAGCCTGCAATTTCGGGCATCGATAAGGCTTCGTTATAAATCTTTTTCAAATCATCTAATGGTGCATATGTATTTGAATAAGCTTGAAAATAAGCTAGGTAGTTTTTTGCTCTTCTATATCTGTTTATATGGAATTCTATTCCCTCTTCAATTTGCTGTTTAACTGATTTTTCGGGTTGGCAGTAAGAAGGATTAAATGCATCATTATTGCAATAGGTACATCCACCCACTCCTCTCAAACCATCTCTGTTAGGACAGGTAAATCCGGCGTCAATGGTAACTTTCTGAATTCGTTCACCAAAAGTACGTTTAAAATACTCGCTGTAAGAGTTAAATCGTCTGTTATGGCCCCAGGGGAATACTGTCATCTACCTTTACTTTAATTATTGTTTTGTTCAATTCTTAGTTTTGTGCTATTTGAAACAAGCTATGAGCTGTCAGCTTTGAGCTGCGAGTTCTCATATTTCTATCTTGTTGCTCGGAGCTAGAAGCTCGTGGCTATTTTATTCGATTTTTCGAATAAAATTTAAATCCACATACCACAAATATCCTTCAACAGTCTTGTTTTCCATTGATCTCAATATTTCCATATAGTTTCGGACTTGCTTGTGATGTTTTTCTTCTTCCTGCTCACCAAACTTAAAATCGATAACTATCGTTTTATCTTTACCAATTAGAACTCTGTCGGGACGGGATATTTTACCGCCTTTTAGAACAATCTCTGATTCACTTTTAACTTTCCATTCACTACTAAACCAGTTTTTAATTTGCTCGTTTTTAAATAGTTTGCTAATATTTTTTAGTATATCCTCTTTTCCTTTGGGAGAAATTTTTCCTTCAAAAATCATCTTGTTAATAGCATTTGGAATATCCTTCTCAGTGGTAATATTTTCAAATATCTCATGCATTATTTTGCCATGATTTACTTTCTCAAATGCAGTACTTTCTTTGCCTGTAAAAAATGAATTGTCATGAAGTTTCAATCGCAGTTTGTTCGTAATATCAAACGATTGGTAACTATCGATTGTTAACTCTTCATGTGTTTCTTTGGATTTCGTTTTAAAGTATTTAAGTTCTCCAAGATTAAATTCATAGTTTTCTTTGCTAAAGAATCTATCAAAATCGATCGATTCATTATTCTCGTTTCTGGAATAACTCGATGTATTGCCATAAACAAACTGCAACAAATCGCTTATGTTTGTTATCGAAGAAAGTTTATCTTTATGAGGAGAAAAGGTATAAAGCGCCTGCTCTGCTCTTGTAAATGCCACATACAATAGATTCAAATTATCAACATAGGCATGCATTTTTTCGTTAAGATAATCGCTACTAAAAATGGTTTTTACTAACTCTTTGCCATATTTTACTGGTAATAACTCCAATTTATTGAATGGTTCTTGATTTGGTTCGCACCATAAAATATTTGTCATAAAAGATTTATGATCAATTTCCCAACTGCAAAAAGGGATTAATACTGCCTTAAATTCAAGTCCCTTTGATCTGTGAATTGTAATAATTCGGATAGCATCTTGATTATCCGATATTTTAAGTGTTTGCTGAATGCCTTTTTCATTCCACCATTCAATAAAAGAATGTATATCGGCCGATTTATTGCGGCTAAAATTCAGAACAATATCTTGAAATGCCTGTAAATATGGAATATCTTGTTTTATATTTTGCAGATTTAATAACCTGACAATTCGATCAGTAAGTTCAAACAGCGGAAGTTGTTTCATTAAGCTGATTGATTCAATAAATTCTTCAGGCAGATACTTCTTTAATCTTGTTTTCTTATCATCCTCAGTTTGATTTTTAAGATATTCGTGTGCATCGTTTTCTCCAATATTCTTTTGTAACACATTTTTCTGGTATGCCCAAATTAGATAGGCTGTGTTGATATTATCGTCTTCGTTTAAAAGAAAATTTAATACTGAAATAACAATGGGTACTAAAGTTGAATTAATTAGAAAAAGCGAATCGTTTGAGATAAAGTCGAAGCGATAAGTAGATTCTTTGGGTAATGATTGCTTATACTGAATGAGTGAATTGGCAATTTCCTGACCCTCGGTACCTTTGCGCACCAATATAGCAATATCATTTAGGCTGAAACCCTTATCCTGTAATTCTTCAATGATTTTGGGCAAACGAGATTTTACTTCATCTTTCCAATGGTTGCTATCTTCATTTTTTGGGATAAAGCAATGCTGAATAAAACCACCTTCGTTTGTTATGTTTGAAGGACTCTGCTGAAAAATATCGTTATATGCATTTTTAATTTTATTTTCAAATTCGGTGGGAGTTTCTAATTCGCTATTGAATTTTTCCTGCAATACCTGTGCCGAGTACCAAAATACAGAATTGTTATAATCAATAATGTTTTTGCGGCTACGCCAGTTAGTTGTAAGTGATTTTGGATTTAACGTAAATTGGTTAAAATCGTTATTAACATCTTCAGCAAGTATTTTCCAGTCGCTGTTTCGCCAGCGGTATATCGATTGTTTTACATCACCTACAAGTAAGTTTGAGTTTCCTTCAGAAAGGCTGTTGCCAATCAACGGTTTAAAGTTATGCCACTGAATATGTGATGTATCCTGAAACTCATCAATCATAAAATGCTTGAATATACTGCCTGTTTTCTCGTAAATGAATGGTGAATCGTTGTTGTCGATTATAAGTTGTAAAAGCTTCCCTGCATCTGAAATAAGAAAGATACCTTCTTCTTCGCAGTGTAAATGTAGTTTTTCTGCTATATCTGTAAGTATGCCGAGAGTATGAATAAATTTAAGGATACTCTGTGTTGTATAATAATTGGTGTAATTTTCGTTGTAAAAATTAACTGCATTCAATAATTGTTCGAATAAACCATTGTGTAGTGCATTTTCGATAATGTCTTTTTTGGGACTACCTTTCTTAATCCAGGGATCAATACTTTCTGTTCCGCTTAAAGTTCTTTTACCTGGCTCAAAATCAGTTTTATCTGAAATTTTAAGAAAATAACCTGGAACGCCTGATTTACCATAACTGAAGTCATCTAAGGTCAGTCCATTATTTTCTATAATTTTTAATCCTTCCTTACCAAAGTTCATGAGTGTATTTTCAAACCTGGCTTTTATTTCCTGTAGTTCATTCAGATAGCTTTTCAAGAATGTTTTATCACTCATTTTCTTGATAAGCTCTTTATTAAAAGCTTTGTATTCCTCTTTAAAAATCTCTTGTGCAAGCTTTAAAACATCTGATTTAAAATCCCATCTCGAACCTTCTTCAATGTTTGTAGATGCAAAGTTCACAAGCCATTCACGTAGACTGGAGTTAGTATCAAGATCGAGCAATAGCTCATCAACAACCTTATTCAAAATTTCAGAATGATCCAATTCAACCGTATATTTCGTTCTTTTACCAACTTCACGGGTAAAAGAACGAATGATTTTCTGGAAGAAAGTGTCAATAGTGTTCACAGAGAACTTTGAAAAATCATGTAAGATTAGCGATAATATCTGCTGTGCCTTGGTTTGTATTTCGCTTTGGGTGAGATTGAATGTGGTTGTAAGTAAAGTCAAATATCCTGAATCCATTCCTCTTGATAGATTATACAGTTCTTTCAGTATTCGCCCTTTCATCTCTGCTGTTGCTTTGTTTGTAAAAGTTACAGCAAGTATTCTTCGATAATTTATTGGATTACGAAAAAGTAACAATAAATACTCTTCGGTAAGCTTGTATGTTTTGCCAGATCCAGCTGATGCTTTGTATATTGTAAGTTGCGACATTAAATGGAATAAAATGAATCCTTGTTTGATGTTAAAATTAAGCAAAAATCTCTGCTAGATTGCATTTATTTTTCAACAGGCATTTTAAGGTTTTAAATGATTAATAATAAAAGTGTTTTAAAACAGTTTTTGTATACTTTGGATTTAAATTACTTTTATAGAATAATCTTCCATTTTCAAAATGTATATTATGAGAAAAATACTTTTATTTCTGTTGTTTACTATGTTCACTAATAGCATATTACTTGCTCAATGGCAAAAAACAACAGTTCCTTTTGGGGGTATTGTAAACTGTGTTTATGAAAAGGGCGATACCGTTTTGGCTGGCACATCTCAACATGGTGGATTTTTCTTTTCACCTGATGGTGGAGATAATTGGGTATCTCGAAAAATTTTGGATGACTATCCTGCTGTACAAACAATTGAAATGCATAATGATACACTGTTTGTTGGTAGTAATCAGGGAATTAGTTTTTCAACAAATTTTGGTGAAACATGGAGTAAAGCAAATATTAATATGACTGCAATTTACCAATTCAATTTTCTTAATAATTTTGCATATGCTGGTACATCAAGTGGTTTATATAAATCAATTGACCATGGTTTGAACTGGGAGCGAATTGATACAACCCTTACTCAATATGCAATTACTTCAGTTGAAATTAAAGATTCTTGTATTTTCTCGGGTACATGGATGAATGGATTATTCAGATCAACTGATCATGGTGTAACCTGGACTCCTGTTAATAATGGTTTAACACAACCTTTTATTCGGAATATGTTAATTGATGGAGATGATATTTTTGTTGGTACAGCTTCAGGGGGGCTGTTTTTATCAACAGATAATGGAGAAAATTGGGTACAAAAGAATAATGGATTATACAATTGGTTTATTAATGACTTGGAAAAAAATGAAAATTTCTTATATGTTGGAACCTGGGATGGTGTTTATATTTCAGATGATAATGGGGATAATTGGAATAAAATAGTTAATGGATTAATTGATACCGAAATTAGAGCCTTATCTGTTGATGATAGCATTCTTTATGCTGCAACAAGTGGTCATGGCATTTTTAAGTCCGATTATCTGGGTACTGAATGGACCGAAAAAAACAATGGTTTAGCTGGATTAGAAATATCAGCTTTAGTAACATTAGATGGCAAAATAATTGCAGGTACAGATATGGGAGGAGTATTTGTCAGTTCTCTTACTAATTTAAGTTGGACTCCATGTAATGATGGATTACCAGTTAAGTGGATAACATCAATGGTCGCTTTAGGCAATACAATTGTTGCAGGAAATGATGGAATATATACATCAAAAGATTATGGCCAAAATTGGAATGAAGCTAGTACTGGTCTAACAAGTCATCAAATTGATGCTATGCTAACATTAGAAAATAAAATATTTATTGGAACTTTTGATGGAGTTTTTATGTCTGAAGATACTGCTAAGAATTGGACAAATGTAAGCAATGGTTTAACGGATTTATTTATTCAATCTTTATCATGCAGTAATGGTAATCTATTCACAGGGCCAGCAGGTGTAGGTATATTTATGTCAACTGATACTGCAAAAACGTGGATTAATATCAGTAATGATTTGTTAAGTTCAGCAACTGTAAGTGCCATTTTAGCTATAGATACATGTATTTATGCAGGAACAAGGGGTTATGGAGTACTAATAACTAAAGATTATGGGCAAAGTTGGACTATGATGAACAACGGATTAAATATAATGGGTGAATTAAGTATAAATTCTCTAAATCATGTGGGAGATACAATAATTGCTGGTACAGAGAAAGGTATGTTTGTTTTTAATAATGAAGATTCTACATGGCATAAAGATTTTTCAAAAAACAGTAACAAATTAAATATTAAGAGCACCGAAATTGATTCAATAGCAATTAGTACAATATATAATAACAATTATTATTTATATGTAGGTACTAAAAACAGCGATATTTGGATAAAAAAACTTAGAAATGCTTTAAGTGTTTCTAATGAAAATTTAATCATTGGTTCTGAAGAAAATAGTACAGTTTCATTTAATATTACATCAAATACGAATTGGTTAATAACAAATATCCCATCCTGGTTAAATGTTAATTTTGAATCTGGTACTGGGAATAAAGAAATAACAATTACCGCCGAAGAAAATTCAAATGAAAGTCTTAGATCGGATACCTTAATAGTTACATCAGAAGGAGTTGAGAGCAAAAAGGTTGTAGTAACTCAACAAGGTAATATAACTGGTTTAATTAATTTGGGGATTAATACTATTTATATTTATCCAAATCCAACAAATAATCTAATAAATATTAAAAATCTCGATGCAAATTCTAGAATTACTATTACAAATTTGCAAGGGATTTCAATTATTGATAATGAGTGTAAAGATTATTTTGATTTAAGTAGTTTTAATGCTGGAATATATCTTGTTAAAATCAAATTTAATAATTCAGTAATTGTAAAAAAAGTTATTAAATACTAATTGAAATAGATTAGTTAATCTTATTGTAGAACTTCTTATAGAATCGTAAATGATAATTTTTATCATACGGTTCTTTTTTTATAATATTGATAATTTGTAGAGTGAATTTTCTAAATTTTTAAGCAATCCTTTTCCAGTAACTCAATTACAGAAAAGTCAAAATTCAAAATTGTTAATCATAAACAAAAAATAAATACCTTTGTCAACTGATTTTAAATCATTTTATTGATGAAAACTGTTGTAGTAGGCATGTCGGGTGGGGTTGATTCAAGTGTTGCTGCATATCTTTTAAAACAACAAGGATATGAAGTAATTGGCTTATTTATGAAAAACTGGGACGATTCATCCGTTACACTCACCAGCAATTGCACATGGGAAGATGATTTGCTTTTTGCCGAAATGGTTTCAAAAAAAATTGGTATTCCTTTACATACTGTTGATTTGAGTGATCAGTATCGCAAACGTGTTGTTGAGTATATGTTTGCTGAGTACGAACGTGGTCGCACACCAAATCCTGATGTATTGTGTAACCGCGAAATAAAATTCGATATTTTTATCGACGAAGCAGTAAAGCTCGGAGCGGAGTTTGTTGCAACTGGTCATTATTGCCGAAAAGAAACTTTTGAAATAAATAATCAACCGGTTTACCGATTGTTAGCAGGTAAAGATCCAAATAAAGACCAGAGTTATTTTTTGTGTCAGTTAAGTCAACACCAGCTTTCACGGGCACTATTCCCAATTGGAGAGTTGCTAAAACCCGAAGTTCGTAAAATTGCCGATGAGCAAGGTTTAGCTACTGCAGCACGTAAAGATTCGCAAGGAATATGTTTTGTGGGAAAAGTAGATTTACCAACTTTCCTTCAGCAAAAGTTGCAAGCTAAAAAAGGCGATATTATTGAAATACCCGAAAGTTATTATGCTGATCTTAATGAATCTAATGAATTAAATGAACTTTCAAAAGCATTTACTTATAAGCGCGAAGATGGACACATAATGGCGGTTCATCGCGGTGCTCATTTTTATACAATTGGTCAACGTAAAGGATTAAATATTGGTGGAACAGGAAAACCAATGTACGTAATTGCCATAGATGTAGACGAAAATATTGTGTATGTTGGTTGTGGTGATGAGCACCCGGGTTTGTATCGCAAAGGTTTGTTTATTACAAATGATGAAATTCATTGGATTCGAAGCGATATTGAAATGAACAATGATGATAATAGAAAATACCTTGTTCGTATCCGATACCGTCAACCATTGCAGGAAGCCATATTAATTAAAAAAGAAGAAGGCATCTATATTGTATTTGAGAAACCACAACGTGGAATAGCTCCCGGGCAGTTTGCTGCATGGTATGATGGGGAGGAATTAGTAGGATCAGGAACAATAAATTAAATACAGAATAATCTTTAAAATGTTTAAACATCTATTTGGACCTGTACCTTCGAGAAGATTAGGAATGTCACTTGGTGTTGATTTAGTTCCGCATAAAGTGTGTTCCCTAAATTGCATTTACTGCGAGTGTGGTGCAACAACTATCTTGACTACAGAGCGTAAAGAATATGTTTCGTATGATGAAATTATTTCTGAGCTTAATGAGTTTTTTAAGAATAATCCAAATCCTGAATACATTACATTCTCAGGCGCTGGTGAGCCAACTCTGAATATTCATATTGGTCGTATAATTGAATACATAAAGCAGCATTTTCAGGGAATTCCTGTTGCTGTATTAACGAATGGAACATTGCTGTCAAATCCTGAAGTGCGAAAGGAATTGTTACTTTCTGATTTGGTATTGCCTTCACTTGATGCAGCTAATGATGTCGCTTTTCGAAAGATTGATCGCCCATTAAAGGATTTTAGTATTGCAAATTATATACAGGGATTAATTGATTTTAGCAACGAATTTAAAGGTGAAATCTGGCTCGAAGTGATGATCATGCCTGGATTTAATGATGATATGAAAAGCCTTGATTTATTGAAAGAAACTTTACTCAAAATTAATCCTGAAAAGATTCAGTTGAATACTCTCGATCGACCAGGTGTTATCGAAAATATACGAGCAGCAAGTCGAATTGAGCTCCAAAATATTATAGATCTATGGCAATTACCTAATGTTGAAATTATTGCTGCATCAGCAAAACGAAAAGAAAACCAATCTTTTAGAAAAGATATTGAAAATACAATTGTGGAAACAATATCGCGCAGACCTTGTACACTAGAAGATTTACAAAATATACTTGGTTTACATGTTAACGAAATAAACAAATACCTCGATGTTCTCGATGCCGACGGGAAATTAACAACCTACAGGCAGGAGAGAGGCGTGTTTTATCAATTCAAAAAATAAATTTCAACCATTAGATCTTTTTTTATTCAGCAATATTTTTCTTTTCTAATTTTTTATGGATTTCCGGAACAAGCAATAATGCCGCACTTCCATACCAGGGTTTAAGTTCCATAACCAGACTTCCTGCCTGAATTGCTGGATCGGTTTCTGTTAATTTCTTTGCTTCTTCTATGGTTTCAACATCAAAAATATATATTCCACGAACATCATCAATATCATCCATAAATGGACCAGCAATAATAAGCTTCCCTTCATCAGCCAGACGCATAATATTTTCAAGGTGTGCCTTTTGCAGTTTTGCTGCTTCAACTGAATCTGTTGGGCGATTTGGTCCTCGTTTTAAAAATGCAATTACATATTTTTTCATACCAAATTCATCGGCTTCTAATGTATTTATAAGCGATGAATCAATAACCTGTTCGGCAAGGGTTTTTGCTTTAGTTATTTCAACTTGCTTTGGCTGGCAGGCAAATATTATTGTAATTATTACAATAATTACAAGAATGATTGATTTCTTCATATAGTTATATTTTTGTAGTTATTATCTTACAAATAATAAAACAAAGGTATTAATAAATTGTTTTTTCATAAAATAGTAAAGGGATTGTTATTAAAGAAGGTAAATTCTACTTTCCTTTTGAAATGTATTTACAAAGGAATAAAAAAATATCTAATTACTGTTCTAGAAAAATAATTGTAATTTCGATGACTAAATAATGGAGAAATGAGAAGATTAACTTTTTATTTTACAATAGTTTTATTTGTTTTTTCGACTACGGTAAATGCACAATCACAGTATGCCAAAAACATAACTATTGAATCGGTAAAGGCGCATATTGATACATTAGCATCAGAAAGTATGAAAGGAAGAGATACTGGCTCAGAAGGCATGGAAATGGCTGTCCAGTACATTTCGAATATTTTTAACGAACTTGAACTAAAATCTCCTTTTCAAGATAATTATTTTCAGCCATTTAATCTTTATAAATATAAAAATGGAGTAAGTACAATTCAAAACCCTTCATATCTTTATTTTCCATCAGTATATTCAGGTAGCAAAGATGTTAATGATAGTATAATTATTAAACCTGTATTTGCAGGTTTTGGATCGCCAAAGGATTTTGAAAATCTGGATACTAAAAATAAAATTATTACTTTTATTGCTGATGATGTTAAAAGTGCACTCGAATGCATTAATCAAAATTTAAAACCCAATAAACCCAACTACTTTATTGTGGCTCTTCCTTCTGGTAAAATAAACTTTAAAGATAGCGAGATTCAGCAACTTAATTCTTTTATTAAATTATACGTTTTTGATTACTATGCTCAGGAAAGTATGATGGATTCAATTGAGTTACAAAAATTTAGAAATACTTATTCTGTGTTTACTGATTTAAGAATTAATTCGGATGAGGATATTCGTGTTTTCTTTATAACACAAAATTGGTTGACGGCTCTATTTGGAAAAGATGCAAAGGATTTAATCCGGATTTCTAAAGAAAACCAAAAAAGTAATAAGAACCTTTTAAACAGAATTACCGGATTTGAAATTCAACTTCAAATTGATTTTTCTCCAAGGCTCGATACTATTACAACTAAAAACGTTGTGGGGTATATTGAAGGTTCTGAATTAAAAAATGAGTATGTTATAGTTGGTGCACATTACGACCATGTTGGAGTGAATTCCGATAGCACAATTAATTATGGAGCCGACGACAATGCTTCAGGAACTGGAGCTGTGCTTGAACTTGCAAAACAATTTATGCAGGCTAAAAGAGATGGAGTAAAGTTTAAACGAAGCATTCTATTTGTAACATTTGCTGCCGAAGAAAAGGGATTGTTTGGATCTACTGTATTCAACAATAATCAGCCAACCCAGTTGGGAAAAATTCATTTATTAATTAATATGGATATGATTGGTCGAAATAATAGTAATAAAGAAAAATATAATAATACTATTTTTGTTACCGGGTGGAAAGGTGGTAATAAGTATAAAAAAATTGCTAGACAGGAAAATAGAAGCAATACAAATTTAAGAGTTGATTTTACACCAGGTTTGAAGAAAAGATTTACCTGGAAATACAGTTCCGATCATTATCCTTTTGCAACGAAGAATATACCTGTGTTAGTATTTTTTACAGGTTTACATCCCGATTACCATACGCCAAGAGATACTCCCGATAAAATAAATTACGACAAGTACCACCGAATTGTAAAGTTAATCTTCGAAACGACATGGGAAGTAGTAAATAAATAAGCTATAGTAGAATGGGCAAAAGCCCATTCTATTTTTTTATAGAAATTCGAGTCATAATTATTTCTGAATATGATATTGATTCAATTAAAAAAGGTTTATTTATTTCTGATAAATCAATAATTAAAACATCATTTTTTTCAATTAAATATGAATGATTTTCAGTTTTAAATTTAAAATCTCCTGTGTAAGCATACAAAACTAAAAAATCAAAGTTTTTAAATTTCTCGAACTCATATCGTTCTCCTTTTTGCAATGTTATTGCTTCAATATCACCAAAAGCATTACTTATGGTCATTAAATTAAAATCGGTTGCTTTACCAAAACTTATGGTATCCCAGTCGCCTGAGAACTCATCCTGCTCAAACTTTTTAAGTGTTTTAGAATGATGATCGCTGTGTTCAATTCTAATTTCACCATCCAGAATCATTAATTTTCTTGAAACTCCGGGTAATTTTGTAAATGTTGATTCTTCTGCCTCGACGGTTGCAGTACTGATTCTGAACTGAAAGTTTCTCTCCTTGTATTCCGCATTTTGGGGATAAATTGCAAGCTGAGTTGTTGTTCCGCCCGACCATTGGCTTGTTATTAAATCAGATGCTTTAATATGTTCAATTTTCATAGCATATAAATAAAAATCAGGCAAACTTACTAAGATTGCCTGATATAAAAATTGAATATGAAATTAATCTTTTATTAGATTTCTGAAAATAAACCAGATTAATGTGGTTATTAAAAATAAAAAGAAGAAGTACAATGGTGCAATTAGAGAAACTCTTAATCCGCTAACTAATAAAGCTGGAGAAATATCCTGTGCAACCTCAATTGCTGCCAATGCACCATAAATACCTGCGGTTCTGTAAAAAAATGAAATAAGTAATCCAAAAACACCAATAAAAATAATGTTCTGGTTAAGTTTCTCAAGTTTCTTACTATTTCTGTTTTGTGAATAGTAATTTCTTAAAAACCTGATTATAAAAAATAGTACAAGAACCCACATGATGTAATGAAGTGTCATAAAGAATGGTCCGCCTTCGAAAAAGTGTTGTTTTAATAAATCTGCTACTGACATAATTTTATTTTTTTTAGTTTTTTTAATTTATACTAATAATTAATATTATAAATCACTGTTTAAAACTGATATTAGCTTAATGCGGCTTTACTTTTCATTTGTTTTTGCTAATGAAATTAAACCACCCATTGCTCCAAGATTCATTGAATCTAATGCTGAACTTGGAACTATAACCATAGAACCTTTTTCTTTTAATCCTTCAAACAACATATTCATACCACGAAGATGTAAGGCTACTGGATTGTTTATGTATTGTTCACTTGCTTTAGCAAACTTTTCTGCTATTTCTGTTTCGGCTGTTCCTAGAATTACCCTTGCTCTTCTTTCTCTTTCAGCCTGTGCTTCTTTACTCATGGCATCGGCTAATGCCGGTGGAATTACGATGTCTTTTATTCCAACTGTTTGGCATGTAATTCCCCATGGATTAGTATTCATATCCAGAACTTTTTGCAAATCTTCAGCAATTTTATCTCTTTCTTGCAACAAATCAGATAATTCATGTTTGCCAATAATATCTCTTAAACCAGTTTGAGCAATATATGAAATAGCTTTTTCGTAATCTTGCACTTCGAGTGCCGCTTTTTCAACATCCCAAACGGTCCAATATACTACGGCATCAACATTTACAGGAACAGTATCTTTTGTTAAAGTTTGTTCTGCTTTAAAATCAGTTACACGAACACGCTGATCAATATATAAGTGCACTTTGTCGATTATTGGAATAATAAGAAATAATCCAGGGCCTTTAAGACCCTTATATTTCCCCATTCTTAAAACAACGGCCTTTTCCCACTGATCGGCAATATAAATTGAATTGGTAATGATGCATGATATAATGATTAGTGTAACTAAAAATGAAATATTTATGATTCCCAAAAAATACAATCCTGTTATAATACCAAGTAGTATAATTAATAAGGTAAGTGAAATAGGATTAAAAAAACCTTTAGTAATTGTGTGTGTTTTCATTTTATTTATTTTTTAGTTTGAATTTTGTTTTTGAAGTTGATTTATGAGATCATTTACTGTAAATCCATAACTGAAGGCTATGGTAGAAAATTCATTACAGATATCTTGTAGTTTTTTATTTTTTTCTTTTTCAGATATCTGGATTTCAATTTTGTTGATGAATGTTCCTGTACCTTGCTGCGTTTCCAAGACTTGCTGTATTTCAAGTTCTTTATAGGCTTTTGCAACCGTGTTTAGATTTACTTTTAATTCAACAGCCAATGCACGAACTGTTGGTAATTGCTCTCCAATTTTAAGATTGCCTGATGCAATACCAAATTTAATTTGGTCAATAATCTGACGATAAAAAGGAGTACCTGCTTTTGGATCTAAAATAAAATGTATCATTGTTGTAAAGATATAATGTACTATAAGACTAGTACAAACATACAATGTGAATTTGATATTTCAAAATAAATTATAAATATTTTTTAATAATTTTTTGTTTTTCCTTAATAATAGGGTTTTGTAGAAGAAATTACAGTTTTAAATATAAAAAATCAAACTTCAGTTTTTACAATTTCAATGTATAAAAAAATCAGGCAAACTTAAAAGAATGCCTGATTCTATTTTCGATAGAAGATTTATCTTTTTAAAAGATTTCGGTTTATAAACCAAATGATTGCAGATACAAGTAGTAATGCAAATCCATAAATAACTGTAATTAGTGTTACTCTTAATCCCCCTGCAATTAGAGAAAAGGCAATATCTCCTTCTCTATGAATAACATCTAAAATTTGAAAGAATCCAATAATTTGTCCAAAAATTCCGAACAGGAATGCAAAGCTTCCACTAAATAAAATGATTGAATTGTACTTTTCTAGCTTTACTAAATTTCTTTTGTCAGAAAAATAATTTACCAAAAAATTTGCAGCAAAAAATAACACAACAATCCACATAATGTAAATAAGGAGCATGAAATAAGGTCCACCTTCAAAAAAATGTTTTACGATCATAATTTTAAGTTTTTGATTAATACTGATTCAATAATACATCCGATTAATCAAGATAAAAAAATATTTATGCCAAGGTACAATTTTATCATCCAGATAACAAACCCGACTTGGTTAACGCACTATTTCCGTTTAGGGTGATAAAGCTGTTGTTCACATAAATTCATGAAGAGACGGATGCTACAGAAAAATTATATACTATCTTTGAAACAATCTATGGAAGATCAAAAAATATATAATCTGGTAATCACAAAAAGTAACTGGATTGCACAAATTATTTATTGGTTAGTTGCTGCTAGTTTACTTTTTTTTATTTTTAGTAATAGAGGCTACGACCATACTATCCGTTTAGTATTCGTAAGTTTTATAATTACCTTAAGTTATATTGTTACTTATATTGTAAATAACTATTTAATCCCAAGGTATTTGTTTGCAGGTAAGTTATTGATTTTTATTTATTTAATTGTTGGTGTTTTTATTACGATCTTATGGTTGATTTTATATTCATTAATTTTAATCGTTATCTATAATGCATATAATCCGAATATTATGGTTCCTCAGAAGGATGATATCATTATTCTGGTTACAGGTAGCTATTTAATTATTGTGTTTGCAACAGTTATTCATTTTGTAAAAGAATCGTATAGAAAGTTAATCGAAAAGAATGATATTATTAAACAAAAGCAGATAGCGGAAATCAAACTAAATGATGCCAAACTTAAATTATTACAAGGACAGATTCACCCGCATTTTTTGTTTAATATGCTAAACAATTTATATGGTTTGGTTAAAGAAAGCGCCGATGAGTCGAGAAATGTAATTGTAAAACTTTCCGATTTACTTGATTATATGCTCTATAAGTGCGATAAATCTGAAGTGCTTTTGGCTGATGAAATTCAATTTATTAAAAATTATATTGAACTTGAAAGAATCAGGCATGACGAGAATTTTAATGTAACAATAAATTCCGCAGATTTTATAGATGATTTAAAAATTGCACCTTTAGTTTTGTTTCCCTTTGTAGAAAATGCATTCAAACATGGATTCCATAACCCCACTGAGAGTTTTGTAATAATAGATTTTCATATTAAAGATCAACAATTGAATTTTAACATTGAAAATAGCATTTCAAAAGTTATAAATGATAAATATTTGAAACAAGAAGGGAAAGGTATAGGATTAAAAAATAGTAAGGAAAGACTAGAACTGATTTATAAAGATAAATATCGGTTAGATATTGAGGAAGATGTGCGGCGTTTTTCAGTTAAATTAGTAATTGACTTGAATTAAAAATGGCAAACGATATAAAATACAAATGTGTAATAATTGATGACGAACCAATTGCAATTAGGGTTATTCAAGAGCATTTAAGTAATTTTAAAGATTTTGAATGTGTTCAAACTTTTACCAAAGCTCTTGATGCTATTCAATTGTTAAATAAGGAAAAAATTGATTTGTTATTTCTCGATATAAATATGCCCGGCATTTCGGGGATAGAATTTTTAAAAACATTAGCAAAACCACCCAAAGTGATTTTTATTACTGCCTATCGCAATTTTGCTGTAGATGCATTTGATCTGGATGCTTTGGATTATATAGTTAAACCTATCTCGTTTGAACGGTTCTTAAAAGCAATAAATAAGTTTCTTTCTGTTTCGAATCCATCAGAGACTTTAAGTTCAGAACAAAAACAGGAGAAAGATTACATTATTTTAAAATCAGATAAAAAGAATTATAAGATTCATTTTAACGATATACTATTTATTGAGAGTCTGGATAATTATATAAAAGTGCATACATCCGAATTTTCAATAATTTGCTATGAACGACTCTCTGCAATTGAAAGGGAATTGCCAAGCTCAGATTTTATAAGAATACACAGGTCGTTTATTATAAATTATTCAAAAGTAGATTTGTTTACCTCAGCATTTGTTGAGATTGCTGGTCGCAAATTTACAATTGGACGAAACTATCGCGACGAAGTAGTGAAAAGATTTTCTTAGTATCTTGGAGTGTCTTTTATTTCTTCGAAGTAAGATTCAACCCCAACTTCTTTCATTTTATTTTGAATACTTAGCCATCTTTTTTCAAGATGTTCGTCAAAACCATGTTTTGAGCATGGAAATTCGATGCATTGAAAACAAAAATCAACCGAACGATCTTTTGAGCATTGTTTTACATTGCATGCTGTAAATAATTTACACGCATCGTTTCGGCATCCTTTGCACTGAGCTTTTGAAAGATGATCAAGCATGATTTTAAAATCGGGATATATGGCAAATACAGGCTCATTTAGAAGCACTTGAAAACGCTCCGCATAGATATCAAAGTTTCCTAAGTTTTCTTTTAATTCGGAACTTAGTTTTTGAATACTCCCATCGCAAAAGGCAAAGCATTTTGAGCAATTAAGACCGCATGGTCCTAGTTTTGCTAATAATTCTGTTAAGATCATTAAATTAAATTTATTGACATTTTTTTATAAAATAGATTGATAATTTTTTAACTATGTTAGTATCTGGCAACTTTGTTAATTAATTTTTAATCAAAGATATTAATTGATTTTGAATAATTTAAGATGCTGTAGATTATAAAATTATTTGATTTATTGATAATCGATAATTAATTTTTAAATAAAAAAAATGATATTTGATTATTAACTTTTTTTTAAACTCTAATTATTTAACCTATTAAACATTATGAAAACACAAAAATGGATTAAACTAGCATTCGTTGCTTTAGCTGCAGGAGTTATTTTACAAAGTTGCTCAAAAGAAGAGGGATTAATTCCACAGGATGATTTATCGGTGAACCCAACCTTTACTGTACGTCCTGATTTTGCAACATTGGATACCAGACCTGCTGATGTTATTGCTCAATTTCAGGTTGTTGAAACCAACCCTGTTAAGTTGGATGCTGCTGCAAAAGCTGGCAAATATGCATTAGTTATTGGTATTTCTGATTATGCAGGAACTGCCAACGATCTGCAGTATTGCGATGATGACGCAATGGATTGGAAAGCTGAATTACAATCAGAAGGTTATTCTGTAACATCATTATTAGATGGAAATGCTACAAAAGCTGCAATAGAATCTGCTATCAACACATTGGCAAGCCAATCAATTGCAGGTAATGAAATAGCTTTTATTTATTCAGGACATGGAAGCAAAGGAAATATTATTTCTGCTGATTTATATTATATAAGCAGTTCTTGGTTTAAAACCAAATTCTCTGCCGCAACAAGTACAAAGATGATGTTCTCATTTGATGCTTGCCAGATCGGCGCTATGGCTACAGATCTTAAAGCAACTGGAAGAGTTATTGCAGTAGCTTCAAATAAAACTGTTTACTCATACGATGGCGATGCTACTATGAAAAATGGTGTATTTACTTATTATCAAATGGAAGGTTTTAGTAAACAAAATTATATTTACTTTGAACCTGATTGTGACTATGCAATTACCAATATGTTAGCCTGGGCTAAAAAGAATAGAGTAAGAGTTGCTCCATCTTATTCAGATTCATATGCTGGATATTTTGATTTATAAAGAACTAAAAAACATACTGAAAAAGATGCTGTAATTTAACAGCATCTTTTTTATTTTTCTCTTCGGAAACTTAAACGTTCTTCCTTGCTCATTTTTTCTGTTGCATACTGAATAATCAACCGGGCACAGTCGTTTTTCCATTTTAGAAGGAAAGCTTCCGTTTGATTTCTATCTTTTTTCCAACATTCACGTAAAAACCATCCTAATCCTTGGTGCACTTCACGTTCAGGGTCCATCATCATACAATCGATAAAATCAAACAATTTATTAAAATCATTGCTATGCTTCAAATATTTAATCATTGCAACCGGAACACAACGGCGTTGGAATTTGTTTTTTGAAGTACGCCATTTCGATAGATCTTCGAGTTTAATTATTTCTTTTTTCCAGAGTTCTGGAAAGAAATACATAACCAAACCGTCGGTATGTGCCCAATTATTTATTCCTAACGAAAACCAATCGTTTAATTCAGTAAAGGTTTCTTTTGTAAATTCTCTTGTATATTCATTAAGAATAAGCAAAGCAAAACTTGGTAATTCGTATTCTCTTTCAGGGATAAGCAACTTGCATAAGGAATAGGCATTATGAATATCTAATTTATGATCAGCAATAATCTCTTTCGATTTCATTTCAATTAGGCCAGAATCTAATCCATAACCAATAAGTCCGCCTTTAAAATAGCGGGAATACTTTATAATATTTTTCTCATTCCTATTTTGCGAACAAAATATCAATATTTCTTCTTTGATCTTTGTAATGTTCATTTTAACCATTATTTATTTTAATGAATAAAAGTAATTAAGAAATTTTTAAAAAAAAAAGAGCAAAAAACTTGACTTGTATTTATAAAATTCTTAAAATTGTACGAAAAAGGTAAAAAGAGACAAAAAACGTAAACAAAAATAAATTGAGTACAAAAAGAAATCATATTGTAATTGCTGCAAAAGATCTATTCTATAAATATGGAATAAAACGTGTAACTATTGAAGAAATTTGTAAGAATGCCAAAGTAAGCAAGATGACTTATTACAAATTTTTTCAAAATAAGATAGAGTTGGTTAAATATATATTTGAAACAGTTCAACAAGAAACTCTTAATAAATATCGTATGATTATGGATAGTAATATTCCATTTAATGAAAAAGTATTAAAAACGATAGAGCTTAAAATTGAACAAACAAATAATATTAGTCGTGAGTTTTACGCTGAACTTATGAATTCTGATGAACCAGACATTAAGTTGATGATGATAAACATGATGACAGAAAATTTAGAAATTATTTTGAATGATTATAAGTTAGCCCAGCAAAATGGAGATATTCGGTTAGATATAAAGCCTGAATTTATTTTATATTTTCTAAATCATATGCTTGAAATGGGTAAAGATGAGAAACTCTCAAAGCTCTATGCTAATCCGCAGGAAATGATAATGGAATTGACAAATTTCTTCTTTTATGGAATTTTGCCAAGGCAAGATAAAACAAAGTAAACCGATCACTAATGAAGTCAAAGTTAGTCTATATATTAATTGTATTATTGTTTTTGACATCATTCTTAAATGAGGTTAAAGCTCAGGATAAAGGTTTTAGCGAGCAATTAATTGGCTGGCTAACAATAAATCCTGACGACCCTTTTAAAACTCAATTGGGTATGCGATATATTCCATCGATTATTGCCAATCAAAAAATTAAGAACGACCTTTTTTTGGGGCTGGAGATGTCTGTAAATGCCTATGGAAATGGATTGTTGTATGCTTTCGATAGCCTTGAATCGAATGCCGAGATAAAACCCTATAGATTATGGGTTCGATTTTCAGGTAAGCAATTCGAAGTTCGTGCCGGATTACAAAAAATAAATTTTGGTTCTGCAACAATACTGCGGCCTTTGATGTGGTTCGATAAGATGGACCCACGTGATCCGCTTCAGTTAACCGATGGTGTTTATAGTGTTTTAGGCCGTTACTATTTTTTAAATAATGCAAATATATGGCTCTGGGGGCTTTATGGCAACTCCGATACAAAAGGTTGGGAGGTTTTTCCATCGAATAAGAAAAAAGCCGAAGTAGGTGGCAGAATACAATTACCTGTTTCTACAATTGGTGAGATAGCTACTTCTTATCATTATCGCGATGGAATATTTGACGGAACATTTGCTGATACATTAACCGACAGAAAAGAATTTTCTGAAAATCGTTATTCAATTGATGGAAAGTTTGATCTGGGTATTGGACTTTGGTTCGAAGGTACTCTAATACATCAGAATTTGAATTTTACAGATATTGACTATTCGAGGCTTTTAAATATTGGTACCGATTATACATTTGGAGTTGGCAATGGATTAACTGCTATTGCAGAGTATTTTACTTATCAATCATCCACAAACCCTTTTGAGAGTGGAACGGGTATTAACTTCGGAGCTATGCATATAAGTTATCCTGTTAGTATTATCAGCAATTTGTCGGCAATTGTATATTACGATTTTACAAACAAGAATTTTTACCGTTTTATTAATTGCTCCTGGACTTATGATAAATGGGTTTTTTATATAATGGGATTTTGGAATCCTGATAAGTTTCAAATATATCAGAATATAGGAAATACAAACTTATATAGCGGATATGGAGCACAGGTGATGGTGGTGTTTAATAATTAGTATCAAGAATCAAGAAATAAGTATCGAGAAACAAGAAACTCACAACTTATTAAACTTTAGGCAATTTAGGCACTTTTAACTTATAACTTTTTATATATGGAACAATCAAAAATAATAACAATAAAAAACCTGGTAAAAAAATTCCCTGTTGGAAAGGGCTTTTTTATTGCTCTAAATGGTATAAATACCGGTTTTGAACAAGGTGAATTTGCCGGATTGGTTGGACCCAGTGGATCGGGTAAAACAACCTTGTTAAATATTATTGGTTCGCTCGATTCGCCTAGTGAAGGCAGTGCTGAGGTGCTGGGATATTCGGTTGGCAGCCTTACCCATAAACAAGCAGCCATGTTGCGCCGACAGCATATCGGATTTATATTTCAGACCTTCAACTTATTGCCTGTTTATACTGTATTCGAAAATATCGAATTTCCACTTTTGTTAATGAATATGACAGCTACTGAACGCACAAAGGCGGTTCATGATGCCATTGAATGGGTTGGTTTGGGTGATAAAATAAAATCACGTCCTGCAATGCTCTCGGGTGGCGAATGTCAACGTGTGGCAATTGCAAGGGCAATGGTAAAAAAACCCGAAATTGTGTTGGCCGACGAACCTACTGCTAATCTGGATGCCGAAAACTCTCATCACATTTTGCAAACTATGGAGAAACTAAACAAGGAACTGAAAACTACGTTCATTTTCGCTACGCATGATGAGAAGGTGATTAATTATCTGCATCGAAAAATTCAGCTTTTCGATGGTAAGATTGCTAAAGACGAATTGATTAAATCAATTTAAACGGAGGAAATGCTATGATAGCTTTAAAATTAGCATACAGAAACCTGGTAGGAGCAGGAATACGAACATGGCTTAATGTGTTTGTTTTATCGATTGCATATGTTCTAATAATCTATTTTAATGGATTAATGAGTGGATGGAATCGTGAAGCCCGAAGAGATACTATTAACTGGGAAATCGCAAATGGTCAGTATTGGCAAAAGGATTACGATCCTTACGATCCTTTTTCATTTAACGATAGTCATAGTGCTATTCCTTCAGTTTTTAACAGCAAGATTGATGAAGGGAAAATTGTACCAATACTTATATCTGAAGCTACTATTTACCCCGAAGGCCGAATTCAGAGTATTGTATTAAAGGGAATAAGTACTAATCAGAAAATATTAAAATTGCCTACTTATGAATTAAATGTCGAAATAGCAGAAATACCTGGTATTATTGGAAAGCGATTCTCAAAAAATACAAATCTAAAGAAAGACGATTTAGTAACAGTTCGATGGCGCGATGCAAACGGAACTTTTGATGCTGCTGAAATAAGAATTATTAGCGTATTTAATTGCAACGTGCCCACTGTCGATAATGGACAAATATGGATTCCCTTAGACGATTTGCAAAAGATGAAGCAAATGCCGGACGAAGCTACAATCCTGGTTAATGGTGATGAACTTAAAGTAAATAGTGAAATAGTTGGCTGGGTTTATAAGGATATAGAATTTCTTGTAATGGATATTACGAAAATAATTAAGACCAAACGGATTGGTAGTTCTTTTTTTTATATCATAATTCTAGCGTTAGCTATGTTAGCTATTTTCGATACACAGGTTTTATCCATCTTTAAAAGGCAAAAAGAAATCGGGACATATGTTGCCATGGGCATGACCAGAAAACAGGTTGTTACCTTGTTTACTGTAGAAGGAGCATTTCATGCTGTGCTGGCTGCAATTGTTGGTGCCATTTATGGAATTCCGATTTTAGCTTATGTCGCAAAAATTGGATTTAAAATACCCGAAGGTTCTGATGATATGGGGCTGGCAATGGCCGATGTAATCTATCCTTTTTTTAGTCTGATGCTTATAGTATCAACTATTATTCTTGTTTTTCTAATTACAACTATTGTCAGTTACCTTCCAGCACGTAAAATTTCAAAGATGGAACCAACTGATGCAATTAAAGGTAAAATACAATGATAAAATTCTTATTTATAGGACTCCTTCGCGATCGAAGCCGCAGTTTAATGCCAATACTGATTGTTGCAATAGGTGTTATGCTATCGGTTTTTATGTACTGTTACCTTCTTGGTTTAATGGGTGATATGATCGATTTTAATGCACGCTTTGCCACGGGGCATGTTAAAATAATGACTCATGCCTATGCCGAAAATCAGGACCAAAACCCCAATGATTTGGCATTACTTGAAACAAACTCACTGATTGGAAATTTAAAAACAGAATTCCCCGATATGGATTGGGTTCAGAGGATTAAATTCGGTGGATTAATTGATGTGCCTGACGAGAATGGAGAAACAAAAACGCAGGGAACAGGTTTTGGAATGGCTTACGATATTATTTCTGAAAACTCAACTGAAATTGAACGGATGAATCTTGAGAAAGCACTGGTTAAAGGAACTTTGCCAAAGCATAAAAATGAGATTCTTTTAAGCGATGATTTTGCCCAAAAACTCAATGTAAATCTTGGTCAATCCATAACACTTATTTCATCAACAATGTATGGAGAGATGGCAATTTTTAATTTCAACGTAGTTGGTACAATTAAATTTGGAACACAAGTTCTCGATAAAGGAGGCATTGTTGCTGATATTTCAGGTATACAGGATGCACTTAACATGGAAAATGCTGCAGGTGAAATATTAGGTTTTTTGAATTCTAAGGTTTATTTAGATGAAGAAGCAAATCGAGTGGCATCAGTTTTTAATGAAAAATACAGGAATTCTGATGATGTGTTTTCTCCGATAATGCTTAGGCTTAAAGAACAATCATTTCTATCATCATATCTGGATTTAATTGATTCAATGCAAGGTATTATAATCAGTATGTTTATTCTTGTTATGGCTATAGTTTTATGGAATACTGGACTTATTGGCGGATTACGCCGATATGGCGAAATAGGAGTGAGGCTTGCAATTGGCGAAGATCATCATCATATTTATAAAATGATGATTTATGAATCTATTCTAATTGGAATTGTTGGATCTACTCTTGGAACTATTGTTGGTTTATTTTTGGCTTATTTGATGCAAGAAATAGGAATTGACATTAGCAGCATCATGAGAAATAATACACTTATGATGCAATCCGTTTTTCGTGCAAAAATAACTCCTCCTGCATTTTATATCGGGTTTATTCCAGGGATATTTGCTATTGTTTTGGGTACAATGTTATCCGGGATAGGAATTTATAAGCGAAAAACAGCACAATTGTTTAAGGAACTGGAAGTGTAAATTAATCGAGTCATTGCGATACTGGCAATTTGCCAGGAGAAGCAATCTACTTATTTTAAAAAGATGGCTTCGTCTTACGGCAGTCATCGCAAAGACTAATAAACAAAACAAAATATGAAAAACGCACTATTAGTATTATTTCTAATTGGAAGCATGTTTGTTCAGGCCCAAAATCCAACAGGAAAAGAAATTCTGGATCGTATCGATAAAAATATGGCTTCAAAAAGTCAGATAGTAACTTCGAAAATGATCATTCATGGTCAGCGAAGTTCACGTACAATCGAAGCGAAAACATGGTCGATAGGAGAGAATAAAGCTTTTACTGAGTATCTTGCTCCTGCACGCGAAAAAGGAACAAAAATGCTTAAGCTTGAAGATGAGCTATGGATTTTTTCGCCATCAACAGACCGAATTATTAAAATATCGGGACACATGTTACGCCAATCGGTTATGGGATCTGATCTTTCGTACGAAGATATGATGGAAAATTCCAACCTTATTGAAAAGTATGATGCAGTGGTTACCGGAACAGAATCGATAAACGATCGTAATTGTTGGGTTGTTGAGTTACAGGCCAAAACTGCTGATGTAGCATATCAGATTCGTAAAATATGGGTCGATAAAGACAAGTATATTCCATTACGTGAAGAACTATATGCAAAAAGTGGAACACTACTCAAGAAAACAGATTTCTTCGAAATCACTAAAATTGGAAATAGATGGTATCCAAAGAAAATTGTATTTAAAGATATGCTTAAAAAGGGCGATGGTACAGAATTTATTATTGATGAAATACTTTTTGAGCAAGCCATTGATGAGTATATTTTTACTAAAGCAGCTTTGAAATAGGTTTTTAAGTTTGGTTTCAAATATTAAATACCAATACATAATAATTTCAAATATTTCTTTATTTTGCATCAATTTAAAAACCAAACAAATGACAAATAATCTTTTGTATAAAGATTTAGCCAAAGGTATTTTCGATGCAATGAATAAACGCGATTTTTCTGAAATCCAAAATTCTATTTCTGAAAACCTTATATTTGATTTTCCAGGTGCTGGAAGGATAGATGGAGCTAAAAGAGTAGTTTTATTTTTAACTGCTTTATTACGTAAATACTCTGTATTGCAATTTAATGTTTCGGAAGTATTTGTCGAAGGCGATAGAGCTTGCGCTATATGGACAAACCAAGGTGAAAGTAAAGATGGTAAACCATATGCCAATAAAGGAGTTACTATATTTCAATTCACCGACAATAAAATAGGCTCAATGAGCGATTATTTTAAAGATACTTCCTTTACATTTTTCAAATAATAGTTATATGAAAAAAGTACTTGTGCTTGATGGAAGTACACGAAAACAAGGTAATACATCAATACTCATTGATCATTTTTTAAAGGGTGCAAAAGTCAATTCTGATTTCATTGAGCATGTTATTGCCAAAGATTTAAAAATTGATTATTGCAATGGTTGTTTACGATGTAATCTTATAAAACGCTGTTCAATCTCAGGTGACGACTGGGCTGAATTAAGTCAGAAAATTGCCGAAGCTAATGTTTTGGTTTTTGCATCACCTATATATTTTCATTATGTTACAGCACCTTTAAAAAAGATAATAGACCGCTTTCGTTCATTGGTTCATGTTCAAATTACCGAGCAGGCGGTAAAACATACACCCTGGCAAAAATGGAATAAAGATTTTGTGTTGCTTTTATCTATGGGTTCATCCGACGATATTGACGCACAACCTGTTGTTGATTTGTTTGAATACATGAAAGAAGTTATGGGAGAAGAAAACCGATTGCATGTTATTAAAGCCACCAGGTTAGCAGTAATAAAACAGATTACGAAAAACGAAGATGAACTCCATCAATTATATACAAAGTTGAATATACCCAAATATTTGGCCAAAGAAGATGTAATAAAAAATAATAGGATCCTTGAAAATTGTTTTGAATTGGGGAAAAACCTTACATTTTAGGCAAGCAAATAGCTTTATCTTAAAATATAAATTGTATATCCGGCATAGGCAAACAAAAAAAGTGCAGCTTCCCAACGATCCAGTTTTTTCTTTTTGCCAGTAAACATAGCGATAAACAGAAATACGGTTCCAAATAGTAATATAGATAAATCAAAATTAAAGCTTAAATGATAAGGTACAGGTCTAACAACTGCACTTACCCCAAGTATCAGGAAAATATTAAAAATATTGGAACCAATAATATTTCCTACAGCAATGTCATTGTTCTTCCTAAATGCTGCTACAGCTGATGTTGCCAGCTCAGGGAGCGATGTTCCCAAAGCAACAATGGTGAGACTAATTACTTTTTCACTTATCCCTATCGACTGAGCAATCTCTATTGCACTATTTACAATTAATTTTCCGCCAATAACTAAGGCTGCAATTCCAATAATAATTAATCCCCATATTGCCCAGTTACTTTTAATTATAGATTCAGGTTGTGGTAAATTCTTATCTTTTTGTGTTTGTCGATATATATATATAAGGAATAAAACAAAAAAGATAAGCAAAATAAACCCATCAATACGACTTACAAAATTTAATGAATTTGGATTAATAAATTGATCATTAGCAAGAAATAGTAAAACCAAAGCTGCCAGAAGTGAAAATGGAATTTCTTTCCATACAGTGCTTCTTTGCACAACAAGAGGTGTGATTAATCCGGCAATTCCCAAAATAACTAATAAATTAATGAGGTTGCTCCCGATAATATTGCCAAAAACAATATCGGGATGTTTTTCGAACGAAGCAATTGTATTTACTACTAATTCTGGAGCAGATGTTCCAAAAGCAACAATAGTCAAACCTATTATTAATTCTGAAATATTAAATTTTCTTGCCAATGAAGATGATCCTTTTACCATCCAGTCGGCACCTTTGATTAAAAGGACTAACCCCAAAATCAGGTAGAAAATTGTTAAAATCATATTTTATGATATTTTGATTTGTTTGGTTGAATTATTCATCTTTCCCCTGTTCTTTTTCATGTTCCAGGTTTTCTTCCTTTTTATTCAAATCGCAAACCAGTAAACCCGATTTTTTTATTAAATAGTAGGCAACTGAAAGAGAAATTACAAGTACACCAATTCCCATTATTAATTCACCTGATAGTTGTTCAATTTTTAAAACAACCACTTTCCTCGCAATAGCTATAATTGCGACCAATACAACAACTTCGACATGTACAACATTTCTACGAAGATATACTTTAATCGTATCGAGCAACTCAATTCCTATTAGAACTAGTAAAAAAACTCCAAACAAATCCATGAGGTTGTCTAAATCAATAAGCAGATAGTTTGAATTAAGGATGTTTTTAACAAGATAATAGCCTAACTCAATTGTAGCCAGAATTAAAATTATGACCATCATTCCAATAAGAGCGTAAATAATAAATTTTTCAATGAAAGTAGCAATTTTATTCATTACCAGATTTTTTTTGTTAACATCTAATTCGCTTTACCATGCTAAGATATAGAAATTTAATTACTTTTTAAATACGAGTATTTTAATATAGTTTCGTTGCATAGCAATGGATATTAATTTTAACGGACTTATGATTGAAGTGCATCACAATCCTGAAGAAGCGTGGAGTGAATCAAAGCAACAGATTACACCAAATGAATTTATTGAGGTTATTAAAAATCTAAGGTTCCCAGTTACAATTAATTTTGATCAAAGGATTCAGAAAGAACTCGAAAATTATCGATGTGAGATTGATATTATCGATAGCGAATTGCTGAGTTTATTCCATTCGAGAATGCAGGTTGTAGATCAGATTGGTAGTTTTAAAAGGAAACACAATCTAACAATTTTGCAAAAAGACAGGTGGTACGAATTATTGCGGCGTGGCATTGATGTCGGAAATCGCAAAGGATTGAGCAAACGATTTATTGAGCGAGTTTTTAAAGCCATACATCAGGAATCTATTGCTCATCAATCGAAAATTATTAGGAATTAAAACAAAATTACAATTGTTTCTTGGCATGATGGATAGCCTTCTGAACTATCCATCGTGTTAATAATTAATAATCAGTTACTCCATAAGTTCGAACAGAAGGGTGTTTTCTGTTTTAGATATCAGATGGTAGTATTTTGAAATTTTTTCAATTGATTGCTGAGCACATTTATTTTTATTTATTTCACTTTGCTTGCCTAAAATAAAAATGAAATTTACCGGGTATTTCATAGTGCTTAATGAATTTGTCTTCCAGTCAGTACAGAAATCATCTTTGGAATTATTACCAATTGTAGTATTTGGAAAATTATCGTTCCATTTTAAAGGGAAGTATCCAGTTCCACACTCATAGTTCTCTAAAATAACCAAAGGTTTATCTATTCCAAGATAATTCGATAAGTGACCATGTATCCAGTTTGTAGAAAAATTCATAGGTAGAACAACGGTATTTTCTTTAATCAATTTAGCTTGATTATTAATCTCAATGGCAAGAAAATTTAATCTTCGAACTTGCTTTAAGTAGTAGTAGTTTAAACCTGAATTGGCAATAAAAATAAGTGTAATAGAGATTATTAAAACCCATTTATTGTATGATCTGGTAGCAATCCAAACAATAAAAAATAAAAACAACAACAAACCCATGCGTACCGAAAAATAACCTGAATATCCGTTAGAATCGGGCATGAAGAAATAAAACAAGAGCAATAAAAAAGAGAAAGCAAGCCATAAATCATTTTGTTTAACAGATGTAATTATAAAATTTGTAAAACCAGATTTTAGTTTTACTAATTGCATAACCATTTGAACCAGTGTTATAATAGTAAGTATTACTATTAAATAAAATAAGATATGTGTATAAACAGTTTCGTGATCAAAATTAAAAACAATCGTTGGCCTAATATCCCGAATCCATTTTAATAATTCGATTTTTGGTATGTATGAATAATTGAATGCTTTTCTTGAGGCAAGAAATATAAAGCTTAATATGATTCCAAGGCCTGATGTGAAAATGATAACTGTAATTCTTTTTAAAAATTGCTGAAAAGATTGACTGCCTGATGTTTTTTCATAATCATCAAATAGTTGTGTTAATATAATTACTCCTGTTGCCAAAATTGAAATTAGGAATACAAATACATGCGAAAAATATAGAGTAGTAAATAGAATAAAAAGAAGAATAATATTCACAGGTTTTAATGTTTTCTGCACCTTTATCCAAAAAGCAAGTAGTAAAAATAATAAAATCAGAGCAAGGCTAAAATTGTAAAATCCAAGGAAGAAAGTAAATGAATAACAGAAAGGGAAAATAAAATAGGAAAGCAAATAATTTTCAGGGCTAATACTTTTAATAAACCATCTGAAGCTTAAAGGTAAAAATACCAGATACAATGTAACGAGAGTTTTTTCTGCCAACCATCCTGGTAAGAATGAGTTTAATGATGAAAGAATAAAATGTCCGCTCCAGTTGGGGAGTAACTCTTTTGTAATTTGATAAAAATTAGCAAGAAATGATGAATCGCCTAAAACCATATTATATATCAGATTTGCATTATGCAAATGAGCTGGTCCATCGAGTGTTGGTAAATACTTAAATAGAAATACAGGTATTAAATTTAGGAATAAGAATCCTGCAAATAAGTATAACTCAAATTTATTTACAAAATGCTCGTTTTTGAGTATCATACATTAGAATTGGTTATTATGATCAAAGATCATAAAATAAATGGAGAATTATTTGATCAGGGACAGATATTTGAATTGTACTGTTTTAAATATTAACTTCTGATTACTTATTTTATTAAGTTTATTTAGGAGTAATTATACTTGACTAACCAGATTCTTAAGATTTTCCTCAAATTTTTTCGATGTATAGTTCGAATTAAAATCTGAATTTCTTATTATTGTTCCATCCAGATAATTAAAATAACCTTTAATAAATTGTCTTGGGCAAGTATAAACCTCTTCAGAATTATCATCAGTATAATGAGGTACTTCGGTTAGTACTTGTTCAACAGCTATGTTTTTAGCTTTTATTTTTGATAACTCCTGTGTATAATGGTTGAATATTTTCTTCGAAATACTTATTACAATTACGTACTCCCCAAATTGTTTGTGCTCGTTATGTCTATGTATTAAATAAAGTTTATCGTTAAAAACCAATTCGGCTGTTTTATAAAACGAATTTACAAATTTAAAACCTCCATCAAGAATTTCATTTGCTACAGCTTTGGTTCGGGTATAGTGTAAATAAATCTTAACATCTTCTTTATCTCCAAATAGGAATTCATAAATATCATCATTTAAAAATTTATCCTTAAGAGATTTTTTATTGAAATTATCAATATAATCAGATGATTCTGATTTACTCCATTCTTCTTCTTTCTTTTGTAGTCGAGAAATGTATGATTCGAGAATATGATTTTTTTTAGCCAATCGTAGCTGAAGGTAAAGAATATATACCAACAAAATGATAATAAGGAATAGCTCCAAATTGGTTGCAAAAAACTGTCCAGATAAGATTGTTGACATCTATTTTTTAAAAAATTTATTAAAGATATTTAAAATGATTGATTTATAAAAATTTATAATTCACTTAAAAATATTTTTATATCCTATAACGCAACAGAAGCTAAATAGTTGATAAACTGCTGGTAATTTTTTAACCAAATTATTTTCCTAAATAATAGAATTGGGACTATAAAATCCTATACGAAGCACCAATATTTAATCTAACTTGATACATTTCATAATCAATATTATCAAAACTTGGTTTAAAAATACTTTTAAAGCCCACCTGAATTCGACCATACAGATTCATTTTTTCGGTCAATTTATAACGGTATCCGAGCAGTATTCCATAATCGTAATTGTCTAGATATTTGCTAAATGGATAACTCGTGCTGGCATTTCCAGGTAATATTGCATTATCAGTTATACTTTTATCTGCATTAATTACTCCGTCGGTTGCATCAGTATCAAAATTTCCTTCAAGAATAATCGAATAATATATCCCAAAAACTACTGCTCTGCTATCGCGTAATTGATAAATTCCAAATAGAGGGAATTCAACCATTCTTAGTTCTACATCGGTATATGTGTCACCTGAAAAATATAATGTTGACCCATCACCGGGATAATATGCCTGACTGATAACTTTAGCATCGGCAGTAAAGGATATAACTCTATAATTTACTTCTGTAGCTATTTTCCAATTTTCATAAATTGGATATTCGGCTCCTATACCTAAAAAAGGATATGGCTCAGGTGTTCCTCCAGCATCATCAGGAATATCAGAAAAGGGAAATGGGACAGCTCCACCAAGATCAACACCAAGTGCTGGATAAATTATTAGTTTTCGTTCTTGCGCTTTACTTCCAGAAGGATTAAAACAAATAAAGAGTAGACTCAACATAGTAACTAAAGGTACATATCTTTTTATCATCTTACTCAGAATATATTAATTCAAGATCGTTAATAATTAATGTACTGCCCACAGCACCTGTCCAATAGTCACCATCCTTACTCGATGTAAAAACAACAGTAATATGGGTTGGATTTAAAGTGCTGGTATAAATAAAATCAACAATCTGCTCTGTAAAATCAATTCCTGTAGTTGATGAAACAAAATTTGCACGACCAATTTCTAAAACCTGATCTCCTGATCGCTGCTCGAGGATAGCGTAAATATTACATTGATCTTCACCCTCAAGATGTTCAATAGTAAATCCACCAAAAAGATTTGTGGGATTGAGGAGTGTAGCCCTAATGTAATCATCACCAGCAGTATATTTAAACTTAAATTTCATTGATGTTGGTTTCCAGTAAAAAGGGATTCCAAAATCTGTCGCTGCCTTTGGATTTGTTGGATTAGAAATAGCTCCTTTAATATTGAATTTTCCGGTAAACAACGTACCAGCTGCAACTGGAACAGGTCCGGCAGCATCTGTTTTTATTAGAGCCATTGAATCTTCGTCAATTACATAAGGCAAAGTATTAAAAATTGCATACGTGCTTGTTCCGGCGTTCGCTGATGCCCATAAAGCTGAATTATATGAGCTGCCAACTTCGTGATATCCAACTGAAGAAGTTATTTGAACGGTATACCATTTTTGAAAATTTGAATTCTGAATTTGCTTGTGAATTAGTTGCAGATTCCATATTTCTTTTTTACCATCTTCACTTGTAACCTCATAACTTATATAGTCATCAGGATGATTAAAAGTTATTGCTTCGCCTGATTTAGGGTTAATTTTTGCACCAGATGAAATTTTTATTGTTGGTGTAATTGTAATAGGAAAAATAGTCTCAATGTCGGTATTTGAAAAGGCAACAAATATCTTTTTATATACCTTGTCGATAACAATGTTTTCTTGAATAAAGTTTTGATTACTTATTGCTGCAATTGAAAAATCAATAATATCATTTTTATCAGATTTCTCTTCATCGCACGATTGAATAATCAAAAATGGTAATACCAGTAAAAAGAATAGCTTTCTCATGTTATATGTTTTATTTATGGTAAAAATATAAAATCCAAACAATAATACGATGATTCTTAATTAAATTTGATCAGGATGTTATGACTAGATTCTATCTGTTTTTATTAATAATCTTAAGCTCTAGGTCTAAAATTGCTGTTATTTTTAAATGAACCTATTTTATTTATCTTCTTCTTTTTGGTATAGATTAGAAACTTTGGCCACCATGTGTGCTGATATAGGAGAAAGAAAAATCAATACATGAAAAATAAGAAAAGATATTAAAAGAACCTCCCATGTAAAATATATAAGATTTACTGCAATAAGGAGCAATAGAAAAGCAAATGATGATACTTTAGTAACCACATGCATTCTGGAAAATAAACTATTAAAGCTCACAATTCCAATAGATGCAATCAGAATTATAAGTGCACTTAAAAGGATTAATATTCCTGCTACTATTTCAATCATTATCACTTTGTTTTTTATATAAGTACCGAACAATTATCATGGATCCAAAAACCAAAAGAAACGATATTGTTAACACCACATCGAGAAGCATTGGTTCTTTTGAGTAGAATATATCACAAATAATAATTCCTACAATAATAAATGCAATCTGATCGAGAGCAACCACTCTGTCGGGCAGACTGGGGCCTTTAAACAATCGATATAATGGAAATAGCAGGCTAATTGTCATTATCCATAGCGCTACGATTGAAGCTTTTTCCAGAAATATAGTGCCTGATTCTATCATCATTATCTCTCTTTTCTTTCCTAAAATAATAATTGCCGCATCTGTTGAATTCTAAGTAACAGTAATTCAATCTTATTTGTTGTTTTATAAAAATCGTCTCTATCATTCGAATTCAACAGATGTACGAATATAATACTATGATCATCAGATAAATCGGTGCTTAACGACCCAGGGGTCATACTGATTAAATTAAACAGTAAAATAATATGCCAGGGATTATTACTTTGTATATGATATTCAATAACTTCCTCGTTTTCGCCACGATATCCCTTTATTACCAGCCATCCTACAATCCACCCTGCATTAATTATTTTGTAACAAAAATAAAAAAAGAGCATAATCAGGTTTATAAGTCTGACAGTATATTTTAATATGGTTTGTGCTATTCTCATTTCAAAACAAAATTGATATACTTTTGTGTATTAAGCAAATCGGCCGCAGCTTTTTCACAGAATTCTACAATTGGCGCAGCCCAAATTCCCATTGCTATTATTGACAAAGCAAGTATTATAGATCCGGTTAACATCAAACCATGTGGTAACGCTTTGGTATTATTTTCAGCAGCATTTTCTGTTGGATTATTTTTCCAGAACACTTCAATCCAGATTTTAGTCATTGAAAAAAGCGTAAAGAGACCCACAAATAATGCTATCAGCGCTACAAAAATATGATCACTTTCAATCCCGGCTTTTATAATTAGGTATTTGCCTGCAAAACCACTTAGCGGAGGTAATCCGGCTAAACTAAATGCCGATATAAAAAACAAAACCCCCCACAAGGTATTTTTGTTAAACATTTCGCCAAGTACTTTCATGTTTAAAGTCTTTCGCTCACGGTGTACCCAGCCTGCAACCATAAATGCATTTGTTTTTGAAATCATATTGTGGCCAAGAAAAAAGATGGCAGCGGCTAAACCCGATATTGTATAAAAAGCCAACCCAATAACTACATAGCCAACCTGACTAATAATATGAAAGGATAATACTTTCCTGAAATCGAACTGCGATGTAGCTGTAATTACACCTATAACCATTGATAGAATACCTAACCAAAGAATAATGGGATTCCAGAAATAATCAAAATGAAATAGAAATAAAGTATAAATACGAATAAGCGAGTAAATACCTACTTTTGTAAGTAATCCGGCAAAAAGAGCCGAAACAGCTGGTGGAGGGGTATGATATGATGCAGGTAACCAAAAGAAAAATGGAAATAATGCACCCTTAATAGCAAAACCAACAACAAATAAAACCATAGCGGGTTCAAAAAGACTGGGGAAAGATCCTGTAAATGCAAATTTTTGTGCCAGGTCGGCCATATTTAAACTACCCATTTTACCATAAAGAATACCTATTCCTGCGACAAAGAAAAACGAAGATATCAAATTAAGAATAAGATATTTGATAGCTCCCTCGAGCTGAATTCTTTCGCCACCAAAGCTTATCAGAATAAATGATCCCATAAGCATTACTTCAAACCACACATACAGGTTAAAAATATCTCCTGCAAGAAAGCTTCCATTTACTCCCATTAAAATTCCAAAAGTAAAAAGAAAGTAATTGTTCTTAATTCGTTCTTTGTCAATGGATTGAACAGAGTAAATTGTTACAGCAATAAAAACAAGTGCCGACATAAACAGCATAAATGCACTAAAACGATCGGCAATAAGTGTTATCCCGAATGGAGCCGGCCACGATCCCATCTGGGATTTTATCATGTCAACCTCGTTAACCTGAAATAAAATAATGCCGGCAATAGCTAAATTTAGTATTGAAAAGGCTATTGATAATATGCTTTTTGCCTTACTGCTCTTTACCAGTAGGGCAAGAATAATAAAAACGAACGGAAGAACAATAGGCGCTGGTAAAAGTATCATTTTTGATCTGTTTTACTTAGTTGATCCAAATCGTGTGTTTCTGTTATTTCAAAATATCGATACTTAAGTGCCAGAATATAAGCGGCGATACCAAGCCCGATAACAATAGCGGTTAAAATAAGTGCCTGAGGGAGAGGATCGCTAATAGTTGCAGGATCAACCTTTTCAGCTCCTGCAGGAATAAATCCAGCTCCGCTTCTTTTAATTCCTCCCGATAAGAAAATAATAAGATTTGTAGCATTCGATAATACAAATACTCCTAGTATTACTTTCACAATGCTTCGCCTGAGTATTAAATAAACTCCAGAGGCATAAAGCAATCCGATAAAAATTGCTAAAATTAATTCCATTCTAAAACCTCCATAATACTTAATATGATGGTTAATATTACTCCCGAAACCGTTACAAATACGCCTGTATCAAACAGGAGAGGTGTTCCAAGACTTAGTAATCCCAATACAGGGAAATCGGATGGTATCCACAATCCAGTTTGAATTTCCTTTGAAAAAAACAGGGGTAATAAAGTTGAAATAAGAACAAGTAGTAATCCAATACCCATCCATTGATGTGTTGACAAATGCAACATCTTTTCAACTTTTTTTGTTCCATAAATTATAGCATAAAAAACAAATCCTGTTGAAGCAATAATAGCTGCAATAAATCCTCCACCTGGGTTATTATGACCACGCAATAAGAGATATATTGCAAAAATCAACATAACTTTCAAAAATAGCGATACAATTTTTTCAAGGATTATATTTCTCATACAACTATTTATTGATATTGTTTTTTTCTTTTTTAACAGTAAATCTAAATAAGCTAAATACACCTACTGCAGCAAGTGTAAGAACTGTAATTTCGCCAAATGTATCCAGTGCTCTGAAATCAACCAGAATAACATTCACTATATTTCGGCCATGTGCTTTAATAACACTGTTTTCTGCATAAAAGTTCGAAACAGGCTCGTAAAAATTAACGGTATTTGCATGAAGCACTACAATTGTTATAAAAAAACCTACAGATAAAGATATTATAATGTCTCTGGCTCTTGACTTTCGCGATGATAACAAGGCGAATTTCGGCAAATAATATATCACCATAACAAAAAGTAACATAATAACTGTTTCAGCTAAAAGTTGTGTAATTGTCAAGTCAATAGCACCATATAAAAGGTAAATTAATCCAATAGCATAACCAACAACACCCATAGCTAAAATGGCAGATAGTCTCGATTTTGAAAAAACTGCAAAGATAATTGCCAGTGAAGCTACAATAACAAGGATTACTATATTTGTATTTATAGGAGTAAAGCCGTTGAATGGAACTAAATCGCCTAAATACCAGTTTATCTGAAATGAGATGATAACAAGAGTTGTAATAAAGAATGTCATTAAATAAAACCGATGGTACCCATGCTGAATTCTTTGGGTATTTTTTGCGGCATTCTTTAAGTAAAAGTTCATCACAGTCATAAAGAAAGTTGGCAAATGGAAATTATCTAACCAATTTATTATGGAACAAATGAATTTCGTTACAGGTTTTCTTAATATAAAAACAGTTACTCCTAAAGCTATGGCAAAAATACTGAGCATTAAAACCTCATTAAATCCGTGCCAGAGCAAAAGATTTACATCAACCAGTTCGTTTTTTGTAACATAAAGTGCATTGGCAATAAGCGTGTTAAGTATTTCAGGTGCCAGCCCAAGTAAAAGTCCTGCTAATGCTAATACTCCGGGTCCTAAAAGAAAATACCAGGGAAAATCTTTTTCTTTATGCTGAATGCTAACATCTGGTTTTTTGCTCCATGGATTAAATACTTCAAAAAATAAAGTAAGAGAAATAGCAACCATCATAATATTTGCACCAACACCCAATGGGAGTATAATCCATGATAACCCGGGTAGTTGTATCTTTGCCACATACACAAGTTCTTTGCCAACAAAACCAAGCATGGGTGGTAATCCTGCCATAGAAATTAATGCTAAAATAGCAAATATGGTTGTAACAGGTAAATGCTTCCAAAGCTTTGATAATACTGTTATATCGCGGGTGCCAGTACTTTTATCAATAATACCCGCAACCATAAATAGTCCACCTTTATACAAACCATGAACAATAAAAAATACGAGGGTTGCTTCCATGGATAGCGGTGTACCTATACCAATAAGTAAAACCATTGTTCCTAAAGCGCTTATGGTTGTAAATGCAAGAATTCTTTTTAAATCCTTTTGCCCCATTGAGAAAAAAGCACCAATAAACATAGTAATTACTCCAGAAAGAATCAATGAATATTTCCACTCCAAGGTGTCTCCCAGTAGTGGATGCATTCGAAGTAACAAGAAAACACCTGCATTTACCATTGTTGCCGAATGTAAATAAGCACTTACTGGAGTAGGAGCTTCCATCGCTCCCGGCAACCAAAAATGAAACGGAAACTGGGCTGATTTGGTGAGTACTGCAATTAAAACCAAAATGAAAATAAGTAAATACCTGGGGTTATTTACAAAGTCAATATTTTGCGAAATCATTTCGCTAAGCTGGTAAGTGCCTGCAATCTGGCCCATAAGAATAGCTGCAAACAACAAACATAAACCTCCAAAACCTGTTATTAGGAGCGATTGTAAGGCTGCTTGCCTTGATTTTTCCAACTGATGATTAAAACCGATTAGCAGAAATGAAGTAACACTTGTGAGTTCCCAAAAAATAAACAAAACCATTATGTTATCAGAGAAAACAAGGCCTGTCATTGCAGCCATAAATAACATAAAGTAGGTAAAAAAATGACCCTGTCGTTCATATTTCTTCATGTACCACGTGGCATACAATACAATTAGAAAACCTATACCGCTGATTAATAATCCAAAAACAAGGCTTAAACCATCAATACGGAATGTAAAACTTATTTTTTCAAGTAACTCAAATCCGGATGGTAATATTTGTAATGATTTTGGTTTAAGATCTCCTAAAACTGTAAACAATAAAATAAAAACGGCTAATGGAACTAATGATAACACCCAACCCAATTTCTTTTTCAAAAATGGGTAGATAAGGCTTACCATTAATCCTGATAAAAATAAAATACCTATTAATAAAGGTAAATACTTAATCATCCGTTTGTTTATAAAGTCTAATCAGGTTAAAACAAAAATACTACTTTTTCGACAACAACCGAACGTAAAAAGATTGTAGTTTGTTCAATAAGTTAAACAAAAAGCAGTTGGTTGTATAATTAAATCAATTAATTGATTTAAGAAATTGTTCCGCTTTACCTAAGTCATTCTTTTTTCCAACATCAAACCAATATGTGTTGTTGGGTTGATATGCCAGGATTTTGTGATTTTTTGATAACTCAAGGTATTTTGAAGTAATTGAAAATATATGATCATTCTCAAAATGGGAGAAAATCTCAGGGCTTATAATATGTATGCCACTAAAAGCAAGTTTTGAACTTATTTTTCCTGATTTTGAGATGATTTTAACTTTTGTTTTACTGTTTTCCCAACCGCATAATTCATGGTTTTGATTTAACAGGAAATATCGGTTTGTTTCTCTATTATCCATTGCAAGTGTGGCTAAGCAATTTGCCGCAATATGCTGTTTATACATTTCGTTTAAGTCAATATCGCTTAAAATATCAACATTATGCAGAATAAATGGATTATTGTCATCAAAAAACCAGGCAGCTTTTTTTAATCCACCGCCAGTATCAAGCAATAAATCAGTTTCATCTGAAAACTCAATATGAATACCAAAATTGTTATTTAATTTAAGAAAATCAATGATTTGGTCAGCAAAGGCATGCACATTGATAATAATATCAGTAACTCCACTTGATATTAATTTTACTATAGTGTGTTCCAACAGTGTTTTTCCATAAACCTCAATTAAGGCTTTTGGCTTATTATCTGTCAGTGGTTTAAGGCGTGTTCCCAAACCTGCTGCAAAGATCATGGCTTTCATAAACTCTTTTTTCTATCAAGTTCAACATGTTTCAATTTAATTATCACGTTATCTTTTTTATTCAGATAAGCAGCCAGTTTTTCCGCAGCATAAACTGAGCGGTGTTGCCCGCCAGTACAACCGAAGTTAACCAATAAACTTTCAAACTCTCTTGCAAGGTAAATTCCTACCGACTGATCAACAAGCTCAAATACATTTTTAAGAAATTTCTGCATTTCGGGTTCGTTATCTAAGTATGATTTAATCTCATTATCCAATCCAGATAATACTTTATACTCTTCAACTCTTCCCGGATTTGGAATAGCCCTGCAATCGAAAACAAATCCACCGCCATTTCCTGATTTATCGTACGGTATCGATTTTTTGTAAGAGAAACTGTTAATTGTAACTGTTAATTTATGATTCATTTTTAGTTGTATTTGCTGTTATTCTTTTTAATAGATCTTTGAGTTCGGGTGTTTGATTTAATATATCGGTTTTTACAACAACCAGTGCGAGATTTGATAGGGCAGGGACAATGCTTTCGATAAAATGACTTTTACCTTCAACTAGTCCACGAAGTCCATATGCTCCAAGAGTTTGAAGAATGCGTATCAATGAAAATGCATTAAAGAATTCAATAAATTTTTCACTTTTTACAGGTAATGCTTTATTTACTTCCTGTAAATAAAAATCTACTAATTCAATTCTGATATCTTCAGGAATAGTTGCTTTTGCCTGGTAAAGTAATGATGCTAAATCGTATTGTAAAGGTCCTTTTCTGCCACCCTGGTAATCGATAAAATAGGGTTGGTTATTTTTAATGATTATGTTGCGTGCCTGAAAATCACGGTACATAAAGAAATTATTTTCTTCAAGTAGTAAATAGTCCGAAAATGAGTTAAAGTCCGTAGTAAGTTTTTGTTGATTATAGCTGTATTTTCCAGGTTTAACAAAATGATCTAAGAAATAGTTGAGATCGAAAAAAATAGCATCTTTATTAAAAGCTTTAAATGGATAACAATTCGAATAATCAAAGTCTTTTCCTGCAACAACCTGAAATTTAATTAATTCTCGTAATACTGATTTATATAACTCGATTCCTGTTTCAGGGAAACTAGTATTGTTTCGTGATTTGTTTAGCCATGACAGTAAGTCAATATCGCCCAAATCTTCAATTAAGTATATGTTTTTCGATAAGTCAATCGAATAAATTAATGGAACATTAAGCTTGTACTTTAAAAAATGTTCGGTAAAGGATATAAAGGCAATATTTTCGTTGTTATTTTGATTATAAACACCCAGAGCAGTTATTTCTACTGCTGAGAATCGAAAATAGATTCTCGATGATCCTGAATGAGGCAGCATTTCCACTTTTTCAGGTTCAAATCCTTTCCAATTCTTAAATAGAACTGCTAAGTCGTTTTGTATTTTATCAGTATTGTTATTCATCCTAAGCGAAAAAAATAAGCTAATAGAACAATAATAACCAATGCAGGCAATAAATTAAGAATTTTAAGTTGTTTTATTTCGAGAATATTTATTCCTAATCCAATAAGTATTAATCCACCAACAGCAGTAAGCTCATTAATAATAGTCTCCGAAAAATAATCGCCAAAATATGCCGCCAATAATGTGAGCCCTCCCTGATAAATAATTAGTGGTATAATAGAAACAGCAACGCCATAGCCAAATGCTGCAGCTAGTGCAATCGATGAAACACCATCGAGAACTGACTTGGCAAGTAATAAATTTGGTTTTCCTCCCATACCTTCTTCTATGGCGCCAAGAATAGTTACTGAACCCATACAGAATAATAAAAATGCGGTAACCAAACCTTCTGAGAATTTAGAATTATCTGATTTGAATTTATTTTTAAGGCGATCTCCAAAACGATTTAAGTATGAATCTATATTTATGAGTTCACCAATAATTCCACCAAGTACAATACTAATAATTATAAAAAACAGGTTGTTGGTTTTTAAACCCATATAAAAACCCAGAAATAGGGTAAATAGTCCTATTCCTTGAAATACAATCCGGATAAGTCTTTCGGGAAGTTTCGAGTGAAATAATAATCCTATAATACTGCCTAAAAGAATTGCACCTGCATTTATTAAGGTTCCTGTCATAACTAATTTTTTATAAAGATAATTAAAACTTATTAATCGGAGCTAAATATTATGTTTGTTGACTTTTGAAATTCAAATCGAAATCTTTTTATCCTTTTATTTGTTGATTTGATTTATAATTAATATTTTTAAATGGATGTTTAACAGAAAATATTTTATTTCTTATGAGAATTGAATTATTCGATTCAGAGTATCTGAATATTGTAGAGCTTAATACAACAGGAGATGATGAAAATTATATCAAAGGTGATTCTGAATCAAAATTTGTAGAAGGAGAGGTTTTTAACATTTTTACCAGTTGCTTTGAAAATGCTAATAAATTATATGAGTTTTTTGGTGCTACTAAATATAATGTGCGAAAAATTGTTCCTCTAAAGAACGAGTTGTCAAAAAATCTTGAAAGCCTTGAAAGGATTAGTACTCTTGAATTATTTAAAGATCATATAGATCAGATTTTTTTAGGAGCTGATTTTATTGAAGAGCTGGCATTGGAAGATCCTGATTGGGAAGTAAAATGGAAATATTATTTAGATAAGCTGATTGTTTTAAATAAAGGCTTAATAGAATTAACTGATAAATGTATTGAAGAGCAACGAATTCTATGGGTTATAGGGTATTAATTACCCAAAACAGTTTTTTGTTGTTGTAGAACATATATAATAAAATTATTTTTTTTACGTTTTAAACTTTGTATTAATTGATTAGTCATATATTTGTAAGGCTATTATTACACTTCATATATAGTAGCAAGGTTAATAAATTAGAGTGTTTAGCATCCCGGGGGGCCGGGATGTTTTTTTTTATCAAATATCCAATAATCAGATCATTGGGAAGCAATGGATCAAAAATAAAAAAGCGCAAAGATTTTCTGCGCTAATACAAAATTTGTATTTTAGAATTTATGTATTTTGTTCTTCCTCAATTATTTCATCTTCTGTATGATATTCTGCTATTTCAACTGGTATTGCTTTTTCTGTGCAGAAACAATGTACTTTATTTTTAATTTCTTTAACCTTTACGTAAGGGAGCCAACCAATTTCAACAACTTTTCTTTTGCCGGTTTTTTTGTAAAATGTAATATGAGTAAAGCTTAATTTAATTTTGGTAATGGTTTCCCAAATTATTTTATCAGGAACTTTACTGAAAAATCCAAACTGATACTCAAATGCAAAGTCGTCATTATTTATGTACATTTTTGCATTATAACCCACGAATCCAAAATAGATAAATAAAAGAAAATAAATACCAATCCCAAGGAATATCCAACTATTTGTATTGCCTTGTCTGCTTAATAACCAATAAGTTAATGCAGAAGTAATTAAAAAGATAAGAGCAAGTACAATAAGTAATCGTTTGTATCGACCACCCTTATCGGTCATCTCGTTTAGGTTAATTAAGAAGGGTTCCATAATTTTTTTTTTAGGTTTTCTGATCAAAGATAATTTTTTAAACAATCAAATAAAATGTTATTTCCCAAAATTATTTAAATTATAAATGGATTTAAAAATGAAAGAGGAGCATACTAGAATATTTTATTTTCAGCTTATTATTTCTTTTGTCTTGCATATAGAATCAACACTATTTTATGGTTGTTCGATGAAAAATTAACCATATACCAGATAAAATCGTGATAAATCCCATAATAAATAAAGTATATGGAATCCCAATACCACTTGCAATAGATCCTGCCAGAAGGTTTCCTAATGGATAAATTCCCATGAGAGCCATGGAATAAAAGCTCATAACCCGCCCCCGTTTGTTGTCTTCAGTTATGGTTTGAAGCAATGTATTTATTGATGAAAGGGTGAAAATCATTGAAAGTCCGGTTAGGAAAAAAACAATGCTCGATAAGTATAATTGCTTCGAGAATGATGCAAGAATGATACCTAATCCTAATAAAATAATATTTGTTGAGATTATTTTACCAAGACCAATAACCGATTTTCTTGAAGCCATGTATAATGCAGCAATGAGTGCACCTGCTCCCATGGATGACATTAAATAACCTAATGTATCACTTCCACCATGTAATATTTCTTTTGCATAGGCAGGTAATAGGATAATATAGGGTAATCCAACCAGACTTAATATTGCTAATAATATAATTAGAGTTTTTATAGGAAGTGACTTGAAAGTATATTTAAATCCTTCAGTAAAGCTTTTTAAAAATTTTGACTGATCAGTTTTGGTTTGTTTTTTTTCTGTTTTGATATACGATAATGCAATAATGACTGCAATATAACTAAATGTATTAATCAAAAAACAAATTCCTTCGCCTACAATCGCAATAGTTATTCCTGCAATAGCAGGACCAATTAATCGGGCGCCATTAAAAATTGCCGAATTTAATGCAATTGCGTTTCCTAGGTCGTTTGGATTATCTATTAGATCAATAACCAATGATTGACGTGCAGGAGCATCAAAAGCTGAAATAACGCCAAAAAATATACTTAAAGCAATAATTTGCCAAACCTCAATAATATCAAATAAAACTAAAAGGGTTATGAGAAGAGCTTGCAGCATAAAAAGTATCTGGGCTGTTTTCATTATTTTAAACCTGTCAAATCTGTCGGTTATTACACCTGTAAATGGTGATAAAATAAACATTGGTATTTGGCTGGTAAAACCTATTAGCCCAAGAAGAAAGACTGAGCCAGTAAGTCGGTAAACTAACCAACTCAGTGCAATATGTTGCATCCATGTACCAATCAACGAAATTCCCTGACCAACAAAATAAATTCTGTAGTTTCGGGAGTATAATGATGAGAATATACTTTTTAACTTTATAAATTCTATCCAGAACAATGGTTAAGTCTTTTAAAGAAGTTTTCGCTGATTTTTAAAATATCCATAATTTAAAAAAGAACGCAAGTCTTCGTTCTTTTTTATTGTGCCCGGAACAGGACTCGAACCTGCACATCATTGCTGACACTAGTCCCTGAAACTAGCGCGTCTACCAATTCCGCCATCCGGGCAATTTTATAATTTCTTTGCGCATCTACCATCCCGATAGCTATCGGGATGGTAGATGCGCAAAGGATGAACAAAAATAATATTTTTTTTACCAATCAAATATAGATTAGCTTAATTATAAAGATAAATATTAAACCCCAATTGACTATGCAAGTCAAATAATTTTATAAATTGTGAGTCAGTTTTTATAAACAGATTTAGAAATCATAATTTTTATTATTAACATAAAAACCAATACAAATGAAAAGAATCCTATTATTAACAATTTTAACTGCAGTTATGGTTAGTTGGACTATTGATGAAGGAAAAGAGGATAATGGTAATCCATTATTAATGGAGTTTAATACTCCGTTTCAGGTTCCTCCTTTTGACTTAATTAAAGAAGAACACTTTATTCCTGCTTTTCAAGCTGGAGTTGATCAGCAAAAAGCTGAAGTTGATGCGATTATTAACAATCCGGAAGAACCAACTTTTGAAAACACAATTGTGGCCATGGATAATTCTGGCTCTATTCTTCGTAATGCGGGTATATTTTATAGTCTGAATTCTGCTAATACAAATCCGAATCTTCAGAAGATTGCACGTGAGCTTACTCCAATGATGTCGGCTTTACGAAACGAAATTGGTTTAAATCAAAAGCTTTTTGAAAGAATTAAGGTAGTTTATGATAAAAGGAACACCTTAGGCTTAAATAATGAGCAGTTAAGAGTTGTTGAGAAATCGTATGAAGATTTTGAAAGAAATGGAGCTGCTTTACCATTAGAAAAACGTGAAGAACTCAAGAAGCTTAACCAGGAATTGGCAATGTTATCGCTGAAATATGGTGAGAATTTGTTAGCAGAAAATAATGGTTTCAAGCTAATTATCGATAATAAAAATGATTTGGTTGGATTGCCTGAAGGAGTTATTGCTGCTGCGGCTGATCAGGCTAAGAAAGATGGTATGGAAGGTAAATGGGTTTTTACTTTGCAAAAACCAAGTTGGATTCCATTCTTAACTTATTCTCCAAAAAGAGAGCTACGCGAAAAAATTTATAAAGCGTATTTAAATATGGGTAATAATGGCAACGACAACGATAATAAAGAATTAATAAAACAGCTTGTTAAGGTGCGCGATAGCAGAGCGAAATTGCTAGGATACAATAATTATGCTGAATTCTCAATCGATGATAATATGGCTGAAACTCCGCAGAATGTTTATGATTTTCTTCAAAAAATTTGGGAACCATCATTGGCTATGGCTAAAAACGAAGTTAAGGATATGCAAGCCATTATCGATAAAGAGGGTGGTAATTTTAAGCTCGAATCATGGGATTGGTGGTATTATTCAGAGAAAGTAAGAAAAGCAAAATATGATTTGGATGCCGAAGAGTTAAAACCGTATTTTAAATTAGATAATGTTCGTGATGGTATTTTCTATACTGCTAATAAATTATATGGTTTAAAATTTATTCCAAATAAAAATATTCCTGTTTATCACGAAGAAGTGCAAGCATTCGAAGTTCAGGAGGCAGATGGAACTCATTTGGCAGTATTGTATATCGACAGTCACCCACGTCCAGGCAAAAGATCAGGTGCATGGTGTGGAGCAATTCGTAGTGGCGCTTACGAAAATGGTAAAAAAGTAACTCCCGTTGTATATATTGTTCAGAATTTCACTCGTCCAACTGGCGATACTCCTGCTTTAATAAGTTGGGACGAAACAACTACATTTTTCCATGAGTTTGGTCACGCACTGCATAATTTCTTTGCTGATGGACATTATAGAAGAACATCGCGTGATGTGCCCAGAGATTACGTTGAATTGCCATCGCAGATTATGGAAAACTGGGCTGGTGAGCCAGAAGTGTTAAAAGTTTATGCAAAACATTATAAAACTGGTCAACCAATTCCAGATGAGTTAATTCAGAAAATTCAGAACAGTAGTAAGTTTAATCAAGGATTTGAAACTGTTGAGTATGTTGCGGCATCCATATTGGATCTTGATTGGCATACATTAAGCAATACTGATAATATCGATATTGAGGCTTTTGAAAAAGCATCTATGGATAAAATTGGATTAATACCTGAGATTTTACCTCGTTACAGAAGTACTTATTTCTCACATATTTTTAGTGGTGGTTATTCTGCAGGTTATTATGTTTACTTATGGGCAGCAGTTTTGGATTCTGATGCTTTTAATGCATTTAAAGAAAGTGGCGATTTATTTAATCCTGAATTGGCCGCAAAATTCAGAAAATATGTTTTATCAGAAAACTCAATGGGTGAGGGGATGGATCAATATAGAAAATTCCGTGGCAAAGATCCTTCAATTGATGCATTACTTGAAAAAAGAGGTTTGAAATAATCTAAATAATTAGTTAATAAAAAGAGCTGTCCACATATATGACAGCTCTTTTTTATTGATTACTTTTTCTTTAGTCCTGTTCCATTTGGAGCAACACCTACTTCGTATGTTCCAAGTTCGGTTCCTGCTGAATTATATCTGTACATTGTTCCATTAGTTGTAAAGCTTGGTGCTTCAAGAGCAAAAATCTCAGCTGTTTTAGTTACAACATTAAAACCATAAAAATATTTATCACTAAATGGTTCGGTTGGTAAAGCATTATCATATATGCCCATTTTGTAAATGTGTCCAAAAGAAAATCCTGCACCATAGTAAATTGTTGTTCCATCGGGGCTTATTTCAAGATGTTCAGGATGAGTTGTTGCACTAATTGTATACTTTTTAAGAACATTGAATGTAGCAAGATTAATTTTATATAATTCTGATGGTGATTCAAAAACTATATTCCAACTAAGATCATATTCAATGTGCCCATAACACAAAACCCATAAATTCTGATCTTTATCGATAACCATATCTTTTGGATTATGTCCAAGTTTTAGTGTGTCGATAATTGCATCTGTATCACTATTTATAACCATTACTGTAGAATCTTTTCCGAATCCACCTCCATTAGCCACAAAAATGTAATTGCCAAATTGGTACATCTTTTCAGGACCATATCCTACATCAATAGTTTTTGAAACTTGATTTTGTTGTAAGTCAATTACTTTTATTTCACCATCATTACCCCATTGAGTAACATAGGCTTTGTATTTATCAATGCCAATGAAATAGCGTGGATTGCTCAAATCAGTAATAGTTGCATTTTCGATAAAGCTACCCGCATCAACTACCTCAATTTTATTCGATGCATTAACCACTATATAAGCTTTGTCGTTGAATACAGTTAGTGACTGAACTACTGATCCCAGTGGACGATCGTTAATAAGAGTAAAAATATTGTTATATACAGTATCTTCTTTAAAACTGTAAAAACTTACAGAGCCATTTCCTGATGAAAAGTTTCCTTCGTTTGTAATAAAAACACCATCGGAATATTCTCCTTTTGGTCTTGTGTCATCATCATCATCACACGAGAATGTTACAGCAGCAATAGAAAGGCTGATTAACATTAGTTTCAATAAATTAACTTTTTTCATTTTTTTAAATTTAGTTAGTAGGATTAATATTTATTTTATAGCTAATAGCATAGTTTCTTAACGGCATCGGATACCATGCCATAACCTGATAATTGGTATTTTTTATATTGTAAATTGAAAAAGCAAGTGTGTTTTCAAGTTTATTGAATTTGAATCCAAATGTCAAGTGCATATTTGCAAGATTGTATGAATCAATAAATTCGGTATTGTTTTCAGAGATGTATCTTTTGCTTACACCATATTCATTATATCTCAAACTAATAAACCTGTATTTTATTTCTATTCCGTAATTTAATTGATGCAGAGGAACATAAATAATCTGATTATGCAATGTTTGAGCTGTTGTTTGATCACCTTCATTCGTGGCTTTATTATAGTTGTAGTTTACATTAACACTAAAAGCAAAATTCTGTAAAGAAAAGCTGTAATTAATTGAATTTTCAATACCTCTAAGCCATACTTCTTTAACATTTTTGGGTTTCCATATTGTATACTCAGGAACCCAAATAATCCAATTGGATACATTGCTGTTATAATAAGTAATATTCGCCTCGATTGAATGATTAGAAAACTTTTTATGAGCATTTAAACCTAAATCAGCGCTATATCCCCATTCAGGTTCCAGATCAGGATTGCCCCAATTACCCCAATATAATTCGTTGAAAGTGGGTAAGCGGTAATTTTTTGAAAAGTTAGAGTTTAATTGCAACCAATTGAAGATATCAGCTTTTCCTCCTAAAGAGTACGTTATTGGATTGGTTTGATTATTAACAAGTTCGTTGCGAATACTTATTGTTGCAGCTAGCTTGTTTGATTTGGTAAAAATTTTATAAGATGAAAAAAAGGAGAATCGGTTTCGGTTTTTTTCACCACTATAATAATTAGTGTAACCATTTTCATTCGTATTATTCACACCAATATTTATCAGATGGTTTGATCCTAATTGTATTTTTTGTTCAATTTCGTTAATTGATGTTTTTAAAAGATTATTAGTAGTTTCATTTATTGAACCATTCGTATAAACATTACGGTTATCAAAATAAGCTGATCGAATTGATATTGAAGCGATTTCTCCATATCTGTTCCATTCTAATGTTGTACGAAGTGTGTTATCATTTTGAGATTGATTAGATGAGCCTATAATTATCATCATGTCAGGTATTTCGGTATATGTATCCTGATACCAAATGTTTCCCGTTATTTGTTGCTTATCATTTATTTTGAATCCTAAGGATTGCTGTATGCCCCATTTATTAAAACTTGAATTTGACATTTCTTCAATAGGACTATTAATTCTTGTTGTATTTAGGAAGCTATAATTATTTTTAGCTGATTGCTGAAAAATACGGGTAGAACCGGCAATCCTGTTTTTGCTGTACGATAAATTCAACGAATTAAACAAATTGTTGTAACTACCATACTGTTGGCAGAGATCAATTTCGAAATCCTTATTGTAATTGGGTTTTGTATTAAAATGAATTGCTCCACCAAGAGCACCACTACCGAATAATGCACCTGATCCTCCTTGTTGTACAAATATTTCGTCGATAAAATTTACTGGAATATCGTTAAGATTAACACCTCCATTCATTGCGTCCTGCAAGTTAAAACCATTCCATAACACGGCAGTATGATTTGTTCCACTACCACGAGTTGATGCACTAGAAACACCACTATTACCATAGCTTTTAATAAATACCTGACTCTGTTGAGAAAGAAGATCACCAAGAGTGCTGTGATTGTAATTATGAATAGCTTTTTCTGAAGTCTTAGTAACCTTTAATCCAGTTGAAAAGGTATTTAGTCGATTTGCAGAAATAATTACTTCGTCAATACTTAACGTATCGGTAAAGGAATCCTGTGCACTCACAATAAGAGCCGAAACAGAAAAAAATAAAATAAATATTTTCTTTTTAAAAAACATTAGTACAAATGATTTAAATCGATTATTGATTCAATCATTTATAACTAACAGGATATAAAGGGAAAAAATAGGTGTGGTTTAAACACCTTCGCTTTTTATCCGAAAGCTACAAATGCAAATGGTTATTGGCAGGTCTTCTGACTTACTCCCTTTTTGCCGGCCTTCCCATGTTTAAACAGTGGCTTCTCATGGACAAAAAGTTTGGTTTGGAGATCACAGCAGCGGTAACTGTCCGGGATTTTAACCCGATTCCCTCTTAGCTTTTCAGACTAAGAACCATAACCATGATGCAAATGTATATTGAAATTTCTAAAAAGGGAAATTTTTTGTGAATAATTCGGTTATGGTTTATAAACAAATTATGTTAAAAAAAAGCTGAAGTAGCAATACTTCAGCTTTTTATAACCTTTTTTAAATTATTATTGACAGAATACAATAACTACTTTGGTAAAATCTGCAGCAGCATTAATTACTTCTCTGAATTGCTCGTACTCTTCTATCGGGTATTGGTATATTGAATAGTACTCATAAATTTTTACAGTAAGTTCATTGCCATTGATTTCATAATCAGAAACAAATCCCATTGATGGTTTGCCAGTAGAAGAATCGTTGCCTCCATGTATATCGAACTTAAGTTTTTCTGCACCAAGTACTTTATATCCTTCGGGTATATTTATCTTAATAACTCTTTCCAGGATATGCGGGTAATCAATATCCATCGGCTGTTGACGCTCATGCTCCTGATACAACTCAACCTGGCGGCCTATCAGCTCACCAATTTTGAAAAGATAATTATTTCCCGCATTTTCAATAAACGAGCTGATTTTTATGTTTGCTACGATATTAAATGGTTTTTCGAAAGGATCATCATTTAAATCAGCATTTTCTACCTTGTAATCGATAATTTCCATATCATCGGCAAGTGTCTTAATAAAATTTTTCATCATAATATCTTTTTGCTCCTGTGGAGCAAATGCATAATATGGTTTAATGGTATATGCTGCATCTCCTCCAAAGCTATGCGTAAGATTTGTCAGTACCTGATCAAAATCCTCAGAAAAATTTATATTGATATAATGATTTATAAAGCTCTTTTCAAAATTATGACCTGGAATTGGTTTGAATTTGTGTATGGCACTTTCCATATCGCCAATTTTAACAAGATTTAGGAATAATCCATCATTGTTATGATATTCTGTTGGTATGGAAGGATACCTGAATTCAATGCGTGTTGGTGCAAGCAGTTGATTCGTTTTTGGAAAATATAACAAATAATCATATAGGTAATTCCATGTCATAAAATCTTTATCAAACCTCTTTTCTTTTCGGTTTGATGTAGTAACTATATTATGTTCAATACCTGAAAACTTGAATACATTGGCAAAAAGCTTTGTTATTCCAATCTCTGATGAATATCCGTTTTTGATTATTTGCACAATGTTTTCTCCATTTTCAATATTATCAATGGGGCGAATCAGGTATTTTTCTTTAATAAAAGTTTCTATGTATTTTATTCGTTCATTTTCGTTTGATCCGGAGATTTTCATTTTATCAATGAGTTTCTCGATACTCTTAATTTCATTTTTATCTATCTGATAAAATGCATTGTAAATGTTTTGGGTGGCCAGATTATAAGTATAATATGGAACTTTATGGTATTCCACATTAAGCCTGTATGAATACTCTACACGTGCTTTGTTTGCCTCGGGAAACGAATATTCTTCCTCATCATCAAGTGGATCAATTTTTTCGCAAGTCAATGTAAGGTACCTTTTGTCTTCAATTATTGTATCGTTCTTAGTAAATGCTTTATTATAACTTTTAGCATCAAAATGAAGGTGCTTCGGTGATATAATCTGTAACAATGCATTATATGTATTTCCATCATTTTGGAAATTATATCCACCATAAAGTCGTGGAGCTTTTTTTGTTGTATAATTTATCTCGATCAAACTACCAATTTCAACACCGTCAATGGCAAACTTTTTATAATTTCCTTCTTCGTCGAGGTTCTCAACTTCTTTTATTGTTGATTTATCTAAATCGTAAATTTTACCATCTGTATTTACTGTGCGAACTTTTATATCCGTAATATCAAAAAGATCAGAAAAAGGAATTGAGAATTTGTTGAATATGTTTATTGCACGTTCGTCATTTATTTTGATAATTCGTTTTATAGTTTCGTACTTAGCAAGTTGCTCACCTTCAAGTAAAAACTCAACATATCGTTCGTCTTTTAGCATATCAAAAGAGAATCGGGTATTTTCCTCATTTGACCTGCGATATTTTTCTATATCATCGAACTCACAATTTATGGTTTGATTTTGTGCCTGAAGAAATAATGGTACTATAAATAATACTACAAGGATTAGTTTTCTGATCATATTAGTTTATTTTAGTTAATTCTATTGATTTTTTGTACGACATGTTTAATGCTTTTATCAGCTTATTCCAGTTTTCGAATTCTGCAGGTTCAATTTTTAATGTTTTAATAAACATTTCAAAGTTGTAAGTTATATTTCCGTTTTCGAGTGAATAGTTTGCTTTAAAACCAAACTGATTATTCTCGAAGTCAGCCGGATCAGGAATATACGTTACAGTGTAGCCCGCAGGAATCTCTAATGTATTTTTAATTACTATTCTCGAATTCCTTTCAACAAACATCGCATACAATTTGCTTTCCCTATCGATATCCATTTTGGAATATGGTGTACTTAAATTAAGGTTTACATAAAGCTTATCATTAAATTTTTTTACATAGTCGGGCACAGAGAAGCTATATTCAATTATATTGTTTTTATCACGGTTATCAAAGTTAACAAGGTTGTAATTGTCCAGGTTAAATTTATCAGAACCTTTCGCAAGGTAACCCAACATGGTTTTTTTCTCGTTTTCTTTATTGCTATAAATGGTTTTTGTTGTCATATCAAAAGCATAATATCCCGAAAGTTCAACAGCACCTTGCCCTTTCAACGTATGATTATTAATTGACAATTTAAGCGATTCATTGATGGTGTTTCTTTCGTAGCTAACAACCGGTACTTTCACAATTTCATACTTATTTTCTTCTTTCCCTATCATTACCTCCTTTGATAGAATAAACTCTGATGGAAAATCAAAGGCCAGATAATCGGTTGCATCAAGAAAATAGTATTTACCATCTATTTCGGCTGTACAGATCATATGATTGTCGGTTACTGCCGAGGGAATTTCATGATATGAATAGGGTATCGATCTTGTTCCTACCCACGACAAATAGGCATTTATACCTGCTGCTTTCAATAACTGGGTAGTTAAATTGGCCATATCTTTGCAATCGCCATACTTTCTTATCATTACTTTTTCGGCACTTCGTGGAATAAAACCTTCGTACCCGTCTTCGAATGCAACGTATTTAATATTATCCTGAACCCAGTAAAATAAAGCTTTAGCCTTTTCCATTGAGTTATCAATTCTGTTTGTAATTGAATCAGAAAGATTTTTAACTTCGGGTTTCACATGGTTAATTTCTTTGGTTAGAGATGAATACCAATTGTAGAGGCTAGCTGTGTTTTCAAGCACAGGGGTATAATTTCCACAAGCTGAATAGCTATTAATAAAAATAATTACATGTGGTAAAAAGTAGGATGATTTAAATGAGTTATTTAATGAATAGGGTGGTTTATAACCTTCAACTGTAAAGCTTAATTTAGTTTCTGATTTGGTTTTAGTTTCACAAATCTTAACGATTTTGCTTTCATCATTTAAAATTTTGTAACTCAGTTCAACCTCTTTTGGAAATGTAACAGTGAACTCGGAATATTCAACAGGCAAGAATCCTGTAAACATATACACACCTGTAAGATGAGGATCTTTTATTTTTTCTTTATAGGACAAAACAGATTTAAATCCTTTATGCATATTTGGAAATACGATTCGTTTATGAAGAAAATCATCATAAAATACAGTATTGTCGGATGATGATGCTGTAACAATATTCTGTATTTTATTTTTTTGATATTTGTTTCCCTTGGGTTCCAGATAATATGCTTCAATATCGCTTATTTCGTTGAACGATGAATAGTGTATATACTCATCAGATAAGTTCTGGTTTATATCTAAAAGCGATATTTTTTCGATATAATGCTCGCTTTGGATATCGAGTTTACAACCTTTTATTTTAATGGTTAAGTTCTCAAGTTTCTTAACACATACAAAAGGTGATTCGGGATATTTTTTCGAATAAAGTTCTAATTCGTTTTGTGCAGTTGAATTAAAAGCAATAAGCAAAAAAAGTATTAGAATTACTTTACTTGATTTTTCGATCATATTTATATTTCTCTGTTTTAATAAGATTGCCATTTATATCGAAATATTGCCATAATCCATCTCGCTCGTCGGCTTGGTATTTTTCAATACGTTCTATTTTTCCGTTATCATAATAAGAGGTCGAAGTTCCATGCAGCAAATTGAACTGGTATTCGTTTTGGCTCTTTACTGTCCCATTTTCATAGTATTCGATAGTCTCTCCATGTAATTCATCATCTTTATATGTCAATGAATGAAGAGTCTTTCCGTTAGGATAATAGGTTGTAAACTTATTCTGATAATCGCCCAAAACAAGTTGAATTTCTATTGATTTATTGCCATTTTTATAATATGCAATAACAGTTCCTGTTTCGTTTTTTAATTTGATGGGTTCGATAAAATCGCCATCTTTATTCATGTATGTATAAGCAATAAGTACCCCATTTTTATATATTGATTTAATCTGAATGTCACCATTTGGTGCATAATAGATAAATTCACCTTCTCTAAGATCATTTTTAAATTGACCTGTTATCTGAATTGCATTATTATCATAATAATACTTGTATTCTCCTTCTGATAATCCATTTTTATAATTTCTGGTATACTTAAGCCCTCCTTTCTGATTATAAAATTTCCAAGTACCTTCCATTTTGCCAAAAGTAAACCTGCCTTCAGTTGATTTAACACCGTTTTGGAAGTATTTCTTATAATCACCATGATCCTTATCTAAAAGGAAATTTTGCTCAACATTGATATTGCCATCAGAAAAGAAAGAGATAAACTTTCCATTTCTGTATCCATTTTTATATGTGCCCTTCATTTCGGTTGTACCATCAAACGATAAAAGTTTAATGTCAATATTATTGGTATCAAGTTTAATATCTTGAATAATGTTACCCAAGGTATCATAGGTTGTTATCCTGTTCAATACACCTTCCTGGTATAAAGTTTCACGGAATATTTTTCCATCATTGTGAAAAAACATTTGATAACCAGTTGGTTTATCTTTTACATAATATTCATGTCCAACAAGTTTGTTAAAAGCATTGAAGTATTTCCAATCGCCCTCTTTCTGATTTTGTAAGTAGTTGCCGGTTACCAATAAAACTCCATTGTTGTGATAATAGCTGGCTTCACCGATATTCTTATCATTATCAGTAAATTCGATGCTCTTTATCGACTTATTGGGATAATAATATTCTATTTTAACAGGTGTAGAATCATTACTATAATAATAGACATAATCGAGCGCACTGTTTTCTTTGTATGTATTCCATTTGCCCTCTCTTTTATCACCTTTAAATATACCTTCGTTCCTCACTATTCCGGTTGGGTAAAAAGATTTAAAATTGATAACATTCTTTTTTATTTCTCCACTTGCATATATCTCAGCATTATTATCAGGATTGAAATATTTGAAAGATTGCATTATACCTTGTTTGTAAAAGACTTCGCCAAATTTTTTGTTTTGGTCGGTATATTCAATTAAAAGTCCTTCAAGCTTATTATCTGCATATAATTCAGCTTGTTCAATGCTTCCATCTTTTCTGTAACGGGTGTATGATCCTTCGAATTTGCCATCAAGGCTATAATTCCCGTCGGTCATTAATTCTCCCGTTTCGTAATACCATTTCCAATTTTCAACTGGTTCGTTTGACATATATTTGCCCTGTGCATCAATATTGCCATTTTCGAAATACGAAATAAAATTTCCATTACGTTTTTGGTTTTTTACTTCAACTTTTGAATTTAATTGTCCGCTTGGGTGATAAAAAATAGCCAAACTATCTACCAATCCGTCTTTGTAATAATATTCGGAAATAACATTCCCGTTTTCATGATAATAAGTCTCTTTGCCAATTATTTTGCCAGATTTATATGTAGCATAATTTGTTAGTTGGCCTGATTTGCTATAATAGAAATAATCACCATCAAGTGAATCATTTTTATAATTTGTTTCGAATCGTTTTAAACCATTTTCGTGGTAAGCAATGCTTCCCCCATTCCATTTATCATCTTTAAAATTTCCTGTTTGATCTATAACGCCATTTTGATGATACCAAATCCATTCTCCTTGCCTGTTTCCGTTCTGGTCTCTGAATCCGGTTGTGCTAACTTTTCCGGAATTAAACATATAAATCCAGGGACCTGTATATATTTCCATATCACCTTTTTGCTGTATATTACCAATTGCATTTATTGCATTATTGTCGTAAAACCATTGTTGTGTTTTGTATGGTTTTTTCTGATATTCTATTATTGTATATTGTCGTATTGAATTTATCTGCTCACGGGCCCAATTCAAAAAATCTTCACTTTTCGATTTATTTTTAGTAAGCCATTTATCAATCATTTCGTTTTTATAAGCGTTGTAAATAAAGTAAGAGTGATACTCAAAAAACTTACTATTTATTAGATTTTTGAAATAGGGAGCATAATTCTTTAACCAGAAATTCTGATCATCGGGTTGGGTTGGTGTTTTTTCGCATAATACCTGTAATTGCTTTATATATGGATCATCAAGGCCGGCAATTGCCTTGTATTTTTTGCTTAAAGCCAATTTCGACCTTATGATTAGCTCAATCTCCTCCAGAGGTTCTTCGTCAGGAAGAGCATTTTCTTTAGCTACAATTACTCCATTAGCTATATTTTGCAGTATACTTAGTGCATCGCGTGATCTTTCTGATTGATTATCAAGAAGAACATACATGCTAAGGGCGTACATTGCTGGAGCAGCTTTTCCCTGGTTAAATAACAACCGACCTAGCCGGTAATGTGGAGATGAATAGTATATATTAAGTTCAATAGCTTTCTTGTATGCTTCAATGGCTTTTTCAATATCATTAAGTCCTTCGTAGGTTACACCAATATTGAAATAAAGAGTATAACTGTAAGGGAATTCGACAATTGCTTTTTTATAGGTTTCGAGAGCTTTTTCTTTTTCCCCAAGCATATCGTATGCTGTTCCCAAATTATTATAAAAATAGCTGTTATATCCTGTATTTTTATCAAACCCTTCGTTGCAAACCTCAATAGTTGCTTGGTATTGCTCTAACGCATTTAGGGTGATGGCTTTTTCAACCAGAGACCACACATAGTTTGAATCGTTACGAGAAACCTGGTTATACAGGTTAAGTGCTTCCTGGTATTTTGATTCATCATGCAATTCAATACCCTTGTTGATTAAATCGGCTGATGTAGGTTTATTGGTTTGTGAAAGAACTGTTTGGCTTAAGAAAAAGCCTATACACAAGGCAATTATGGCTCTCATATTAAATGGGTTTAGGTAAATAAATTATTATTTGTTGAAAATAAAGAAAATCTTTTAGTTTTTTAGAAAATGTTGAAAAGTTATTAAAAAATGAGCTTAAAAAGTTTTATTGAGCTCTTCATTGGCCGATTATTCCATTGCAAGCATTATAGGTTTCGCAAAAAATTAATCCTTATTCTTCTTCATTGTTTTTTTATAGTCTTTTATTATTTTCCCGAATGATTTATCTTTTTTCTTTCGTTCGGCAATATTCGATTCAAAATGCGATTTTTCTCTTTCCATTTTGAGAAAATTTTCATAAAAGGCTCTGTCTAATTCTCCTTTTTCGAGTGATTTGAGAACAGAGCATCCTGTTTCTGTAGTATGAGTGCAGTTCTTAAATTTACATGATTTTGAAAGATCATAAATCAGGTCGAATGTGGCTTCAAGGCCCAATGATGTATCAGCTATACCAACTTCTCTCATACCGGGATTATCAATAAGTATTCCTCCATTTTCGAGAATAATTAATTCACGATGACTGGTAATGTGTCTTCCTTTATTGGTTGTATCGCTAATGGTGCCGGTTTTCATTAACGATTTGCCCGAAAGATTATTCAGTAATGTAGATTTACCAACTCCCGATGATCCCAGCATACAATATGTTTTACCTTTCTCAATTACCTGGTTAATGACATTGTAGCCAGCCTGTGTTTCATTACTTATAGCAATAACTGGTATATCTTTAATTCTATGTTCTATGTTTTGAGTTATTTCAGATAGATGGTTTTCGTCGATTAAATCGGTTTTGCTAAGCACTATTATAGGACTAACCTTTCCTGAATAACAAATAGTAAGATATCGCTCAAGACGGTTAATGTTAAAATCACGATCAACAGCTTGTACCAGGAATGCATAATCGATATTGGTTGCAATTAATTGCACTTCGCTAGTTTTTCCTACATCTTGCCTTTTAATTATTGAGAATCGGGGTAGGATTTTATGAATGATAGCAAAATCAGTATCGTATGTGGTTATAGCAACCCAATCGCCAACGGCAGGAAAATCCTCGCGACTTTGAGCTGTGAATCTAAGGTTTCCGGTTATTTCAGCTTCAAACTCACCTTTTTCGGTTTTAACTATGTATCGTTCTTTGTGTTCAGTAGTAATTCTGCCAATCTCAAAATCATTGAGCTTATTATCAATTCTGAATTTCTCGAAAAAATCAGAATATCCAAAATCTTCTAATTTCATTTTGTTTTAGTATTTATTGCATATGAGTATTACGCTAACTCATAGCCCTTTTCAATTAAATTATTTAAATCATTTAAAAACCTCACCATGGGTGCTCCATCAACAACATCGTGATCTAAAAGCACAGTTACATTGAGTATCTCACGAATTTTTATTTCGTTATTTATAACTATTGGTTTTTTAATAATCGACCCGGTGCCGAACGACACTGGATGTAATGATTTATGAATAAACCAGCCATTAATTTTTCCAATCATACCCAATGATGTAATTCCAACATTTCCCATATTTTTATATGCCATTTTTGGATTTCGAAGCATAAAATGCCAGAATACTCTTCTCATAAAACCCGGTAGCAAGTAATACAAGTTTTCATATTTTTTTGATCTCTTGTGTAAAACTATATCATTATTAGATAAAACCTTCGTTTTTGCATTTTCAATTTCCTGAGCAATTTCAGCAATGCTCTTTTTGTTTATTTGTTCTATAATGAGAGGCATAGGTACCTTCTTTCCTTCGATTTCTTTTTCAACAATAAGAGAAATGTTTATATCCTTAAATGTGATCAGTTTTTTCTTATTATAAAGATACGACGAAACCTCAGGATGCAGCTCGAGCGCCATGCCAATAACTTTTATGAGCCATGCATTAAAAGAGATATTTTGCCCACTTCGTTTTAACTGTTTAATCTTTATGCGGCTTTCAGTTACATCAAATTCAAGAAAAGCAGCAACATGATGCTTAAGTTTGGCAACTGAGTAAACATCAAAACTTGCAATGCGCGATGTGGGTACTATGTTAAAAGCAAAGCTTTTCTCCATGAATAGGGACTTTACTTGAATTGTTCTTGCTAAAATAAATAAAAATACCTTTTATGCCTGTTGTTAAACGAAAAATAGTTTATAATTCGTAAACCAATAGTCTGGTATTTTTTGTCGAATCAGTTGGTGTAAAAATAAGATTGTCCTGATTGAGATATTGCAGATTTGAATTTCCAATTACTACCGCTTTTGTGCCTGCAATGCAAAAGGTTAGAGGAACATCAAGCTTTGGATTATTGTAGTCAATAATTTCTACTCCACTTATATGATCTTGTGTTTTATTTAATATCAATTTTCTGAAATTGTACCCCGTAGCTCTAATCGCATTCTGAATTGCATACAGATTTCCATTATAAAACTCAAGTCCATCAATTCCTTTGGAGGATAGCGTCGTATCTTTCTCATTCAATATTATTTTGGTAGCCAAATCCAGCACCCTTATTCCCTGAGTATGACTTGCAATATATAATTTTGAAAAATCCTCTGAGATGGCAATACCATTTGGGTATTGTATTTCTTCGGAGGCAAAATACTGTTGTAGCGAATCTGTTCCTGATTTTAGTAAATAAATTGACGAAGCTTTTGTGTCTGTAAGGTATATGTTTGATTTATTATCTATCACCATGTCATTTAAAAAGTGATCGCCCGTATCCGTTATTTCATATTTTTTAATTAGTTGTCCTGTGCTCAACTCAAAACTGTATAAAAAACTGGTTGCAGTGCTTGATTTGTAAAAGCCTCCAACAGCATATAGTTTGTCTTGCAAATCATCTACCCAGATACCACATCCAGGTGTAAATCCAAACTCTTGTTCGGCAATAAAATCGTGTTGTTTGCCATTTTTCTGGTCAACTACAATAATTTTAGATTTGGTAATACTTGTAAGATAAAAAGCTTTCATCTTCTGAGAATAAGCAATACCTTCAGGTACAAGGTCTATTTCATCAAGAACATACTCAGTAGGTTGAGATTGTTGGCATGATATAATAAAAAATAAAATTATTATAAACACTACAGTTCTGTTTTTCATAACTTTAATATCAACTTTGATTATTTCATTATTTATTTTTTAACTCAATAAGTATATCCCTAATTTCGGAGAGCAATTTATTGGTTTTGTTGTTATCGGTTTCCGAAGCCTGATTTGCTGGTTTGTTTTCTGCTTGTAATATTTCTCTTTGATCCAGGACCTTGTTTTTAAAATCAGCGGCATTTAATATACCGATTAAATTCATATCGGTTCCATTTGGATTGCTTTGACCAGCAGTTTCGACTTTTATTATTCGTAAATCAAAAAGCCGTAACAACGGATTCTCGATAAAGGTTAAGTCCTGTATGTTTTCTAAAGGAATTGTCTTTACAACCTTAAAAAAAGCACCCTTTTCAAACTCCAGATACTTTGAAGTAAGGTTACACTTTAGATTTTTGTAATAATGCTTAACATAAAACTGACCAAACCCAAATAGCCAAATAGGTAAAAATATAATTCCTATAATCGAGACCAATAATAAAAGAATTCCTGCCACAAACATATACGATTTAATGTTTGGATTAAAAGCAGCCGATTGAATAATTGTGGATTCTGCTCTCATAATTTAGATTTTTGGTAGATAATCCGAAAAACGGTTACATGATAATTGAAAAACTAAAGTTAAAAAATAAATGGCAAAAATCCACTGGCCCTTTTTTTGATTTTCTGTTAGGCGCTATATTTAAGTTGCTATTCTTTTTTGATTTTCGATAAAGTTACAACTGCACAGCCTTCTTTTCCGTCTTCAAAATAAATTATTAGTTCTCCTTCTCTTTTGAATGGATTAATAAAATCAAATGAATCAAAACATTTTTTATTTCTTACAGAATAATTTGTCCCTTTAAGAACATTCCCTTCAACTAATTGTACAATTCCACCTGGCGAATAATTTACCTGATCAGATATAATTCTAATTCGATAAGTTGTTTCTTTTTCATAGTTAATTGGGAATTTTGCAACAGGAAGAGCTCCTAAAGTATCAGACCGATATAAGTAAACATTAAAATTTTCAAGTAGAATTTCGTCTGTAGCAATTTGTTTCTTCAATGAATCGAGCAAATTCTCAAAATTGCATTGTGCGTTTGAATTCAAGAGAGTTGTTATTAAAAGGAGGCTAACCAGAATTAATTTTCTTTTCATTTTATTTTGAATTTAGTTAATAATACTGCGACTTATGGTTTTTGCATAGGGAAAATATAGGTTTTTCTACTCGCATTCCAATCAGCCGTAATAATGATTAAAGATAATTAAAAAAGTTAGTAAAACTCTTTTGTAATTTTAGTTTTGTGCTTGAATATGAAAGTTGTAAATGGGATAACAACTGTGGGGAGGAAAATTTAATGGCTACCTTTTACAGGCAGCCATTAACCATATTCTTTTAGTGCTTATGTCCTTCTTGACCTGTCACTTTTTTATTTGCTTCAGTACGGTCGTATTTGCAGCATTCGGGAAGTGCATTGTACACTTCATCTTTGGCTTTATGCATAGGTGTGTCGTGACCCACCTTGGCAATAGCCATATGCACTTTATGTACTGTTGTTTTTGATTCATCAAAGGAAACTTCCAACATCTTGGTTTCCTGATTCCAGTCTGCTGTGGTAACACCATCAACCGATTTTGCAGCTTTTTCAATACGATTTTCACACATACCGCAACTGCCCTTAACTTCAAACTTTTCAGTTTTTGTCTGTGCAAATACCATACTAGTTCCTAAAAGGAACATACTTACTAAACTTAAAACTTTTATTTTCATGCTTTTACAATTTAATTGGTTTTTAATATTTATTTATTGATTTATTTATAGCGATGCGATAACACGCTCAAGTTTTGCCTTAATTTCTATAGCAATAATTGCAATTTCTTTATTGTCAACAGCCGTCATTGAGGCTGCTGGGTCAACAGCCGCAACCTCCACCAGGTTTTCACCTAATTCCTGCACAATTATATTGCATGGCAACATTGTTCCTATTTTATCTTCATTTTGTAAGGCTTGGTAAGCATGTGAAGGACTACATGCACCAAGGATAATATATTTTCTGAAATCAATATCCAGTTTTTCTTTGAACTTCTGTCGTATGTCAATTTCGGAGAGTACCCCAAAACTTTCTTTTTTCAATGCTTCTGTTACAAGCTCTATGGCTTGGTCAAAATTTGCAGTAATTGTTTTGTTGATGTAATATTTCATGATTTATATAATTTTAATGGTTAAAAAGTAATTATTTTATTTCTTTGGTAATTTCGCCGCAAGTAAGCATCGAACTCCCAAAGTATGGATTTCGGATCTCTTTTTCCGTGCTTAGCCAATCTGCTCCTTTATTGTTATCGGCCATTGGGCAATGCTGCACGTATATGGTTTTGCTTAGTGGGGTGAACTTGTTCGTCATTTCAATTATAGTTGAAGAAACAGTTTGAAAAGATTTTCGTAATTGCTCTATGTCGGAAAAATGCTGAACATGCTCTAAACTATTGTTAAGGCTTCCCTGGTATTCCATCCAGACATTATGAGCATCGCCTGTAAACAGGCTCATGTTGATTTTATCCAATGCTGACTTCAAGTTGGTTGCCATTTTTTGAGCTTCTGCAAAATTGTCGTTGGTGAGTGCATCTTTCCATTTCAGATAACTGTCATATAAAGGTTGTAATGTTTCTTTTGCCTGCTTGTTAATTGATAAATGTTGTGAGATATCTTTTTTTGGTTTTACCTCTTCTTCTTCTTTTGATTCACTTACACCTACAACTATATCTCCATGATTATGTCCTGTCATTACCTGCCCACCTTCGGGGCTCATCATACTTGGTTTCCCGGCTAACTGTGCCGCTGCATCTATGCTAAATGTGCCATTAACTGCAATTTCTTCTCCTTCCATTAAACCGCTTTCTATTACATAACTATCTCCTAAAGCAGAACCCAAACTCACTTCGCGCATTATGAAATTTACTCCTTGGTCTGAATTTGTTTTAACGTAAGCAACCGAACGTTTACCAGTCCACATAATGGCGGTTTTGGGTACTACAATTGCTTTTGATTTATTTGACAATTTAGTTTCAACCACACCCGAAGCAAACATTTCTGGCTTTAGTTTTCCGTTTGAATTGTTAAATTCTACCCTTGCTTTTGCTACTCTTGTTTTAGGATTAATTACCGGATCGAGCCAGGTTATTGAACCAGTAAATGATTCGCCAGGAAATGAGGCTATTGTAAAGTCAACTTTATCACCTTTTTTAATCCAGTTGATATCTGATTCGTACACATCAAATAAAATCCATACTTTAGAAAGATTAGTAATTTCGTATATAGTTTCGCCTTTGCGAACATAGTCACCCAGATTTATCATTTTAGAGGTTACATACCCTGAAACATCGGCTTGTATCGGAAATTCCACTTGTTTTTTTTCTGATGTAAGAATGTTTTCAATTTGTTTATCGGAAAGTTTCCAGTTTTTTAGTTTTTCTTTTGCCGATGTAAATAATTGGGGTTGCGATTCTGCTATTTTCTGTGCCTCAAATAACTCTTCCTGTGCAGTTACCAATTCGGGTGAATATATATATGCAATAGTTTGTCCTCTGCTCACAAATTCACCGGTAAAATTCACCGACAATTTTTCTATTCTGCCAGGTATATGTGATGATTGAGAATAAACCAAACGTTCATCGAATTGTACTTTTCCATTCAGCCGTACTTGTTTTACGGGATTCGTTTTTCCCACAATTGCTGTACTCACACTGGCTAATTGCATGGCTGTAGGAGACATGCTAATGGCATCAGGGTCAATATCGGCATTTTGGTCATCGTCCAACGGGATTAAATCCATTCCACAAATAGGGCAGTCGCCCGGTTCATTTTGACGTATCTGTGGGTGCATGGAGCAAGTCCAAACAGTTTCGCCATTTATTTCAGTTTTAACGTGTTCATGATCCTCGTGTGAATTGCTTTTGTTTCCGCCAAAAATCAACCATCCTGCAAGCAAACCAACTACCAGAGTAATAGAGGCTATTAATATTGTTTTTTTATTCATTGTTTTCATTGTTTTGCGTTTTTGATGTTAAGTAATTGATTTTTTCAACAGCTATTTGGTATTGAGCCAAAGCTGTAGCACTCATTTTCCGGTATTTCAACAATTGTTGTTGCATTCGTAACACCTCTTCAAACTCCTTCCCTGAATTACCATACGAAGTAAAAAGCAGGTTTAACGATTGTTGCGAGGTTTCTATTTGTTGTTCGTAAAGTGATAAAAGTTGCAATTGCTGCTGAACCTGAAACCAAACCATTTCATATTCAGAAATGAGCATATTCGTTACTTCTTGTTTTTGATGAGTATAGCTTTCCTGCATCAGTTGGGCTTCTTTTACCGAGGCATTATACTTTCTCCTGAATATTGGAATACTTACACTCACCATGGGCATCAGAATGTCTTTGCCATTATCGGGAATGGCCATATCGGTTCGTTTGCCAACAATTACATAATCAACACCTATACCCAATTTAGGTAGTCCTTGCTTTTGTGCTGCAAGTTCTACGGCTTTACTTGCTTGAAATTTTAAATCCAGTGCCATTAATTTTGGGTTTGTAGTAATCAATGAATCTTTCCTAAAATTATCTGATAAGATTTCTGCACTTAAAGAGTCGTTGATAAGCACCGTCTCATTTTCTGGTCTGTTTAAAAGTATATTGAAAGTAGTAATCAATGGTTTATTCTTTTGCTGTAAAATCTCAAGATTGGTTTGCGCATCATTCAGCATAATATCCACTCGTAAAACATCGACCATTGTTCCTTTTCCATTTTTAAAATTTTGATTCGCAATGGTTTTGTATGATTCAAGTATTTTGATATTATCCTGTTCAATACGAATCCAATTTTTTAATTCGTATAATGGATAATAAGCGGAAGCTACCTGCAGATAGAGTTTGTTCCGGGCATCAATAAAGCTTTGAAATTTTGCTTCTGCCATTAATGCTGCGGCAATGCCCTGCGCTTTTAATGTACCGAACCAAGGGAACATCTGCGTAAGGGATAGTTTTGCTTGCTGTGGCCCAACTCGTGTTTCCACCGGAGAGATAAAATACCCAAAAGAAAAAGTTGGGTCAGGCAACCCATTTACTTGAGGTACTTTCTGTAATGCTGCTTCGTATTCTTTATAGACAGCTTGTAAACCCGGATTGTTTTCGGCCGCTATTTTAAAATAATTGTCCAGTGTTTGGGCAAAGTTCAAAGAACTATTCAATAGTATTGCCAATAATATTGCTATATATTGCTTCATGATTTCGACTTTTTAAGTTTATACTCTTCGCGCATGCAATAAAGAGTAGGAACAATGTAATAAGTTATGGCAGCCACAATCATTCCGCCAAAGGCAGGAATAGCCATTGGTACCATAATGTCAGCGCCCCGGCCGGTTGATGTAAGAACTGGTAACAGAGCAATTATGGTCGTTGTAGTTGTCATTACAGCAGGTCTGATTCTTCGCTCTCCGGCTTCCACAATAGCGGCCCTTATTTCATCTATTGTTTTTGTACTGTTACTTTTAAAACTTTGGTCGAGATAGGTTCCCATCAACACCCCGTCATCGGTAGCAAGTCCAAATAGGGCAATAAAACCCACCCAGACGGCTACACTAAGGTTTACAGTATTCATCTGGAAAAGCTCACGAATATTCGTTCCAAAAACGGTAAAATTGGCAAACCAACCCTGTCCGTATAGCCAGAGCATAATGAACCCTCCGCTAAAGGCCATGGCTACTCCCGTGAAAATCATAAGTGATGTAGTTACAGATTTAAACTGGAAGTAAAGAATCAGGAAGATAATTAGCATTACAAGTGGCACAATAATACTTAGTCGTTTTTCAGCTCGCACCTGATTTTCGTAACTACCCGAAAATTTATAATTTATCCCTGCAGGAACAATTAATTTGCCTGCATCAATTCTTTGTTTAATCATTTCCTGAGCATCGTTCACTACATCTACCTCGGCATAACCTTCCTTTTTATCAAATAGCACATAACCTACAAGAAAAGTATTCTCACTTTTTATGGCTTGTGGTCCACGCACATATTCAATATCTACTAACTGATTAAGGGGGATTTGTGCCCCGGTAGGTGTTGGAATTAGAATTTTCCCAAGTGTTTCAGGGTCGTCCCTTAACTCTCTGGGATAACGAACTCGTATAGGAAAACGTTCACGTCCTTCAACGGTTGATGATATTTTCATACCCCCAATTGCTGTTTCAATGGTTTGTTGCACATCTTCTACATTCAATCCATATCGTGAAATCTCATCCCGGTTGATATTCAGGTGAATGTAAGGTTTTCCGACAATGCGGTCGGCAAAGGCAGCTTCAGCTTTTACCGATGGTACTTCCTTTAAAATACTTTCGAGCCTCAATCCGAATTCCTCAATAGTTTTAAGGTCGGGGCCGTATACTTTTATGCCCATGGGGGCTCTCATACCTGTTTGTAACATGACCAAACGGGTTTCGATAGGTTGCAATTTGGGAGCAGAGGTAACGCCGGGTATTTTTGTTACTGCAACTATTTCTTTCCAAATATCATCGGATGACTTTATGTGCTCACGCCAGTTTCTGAAATAGTTTCCATCCTCATCCGGTAACAACTCGTTTGTCGAGATTCCACCGGACAATATTTCCTTATTTGTTAATGCATCACCATTTTTCAATACAAAACGGTTATCTCTGTCTGTTTTAAATCGCTTACGATGCCCTTTGTCATCGAGTGCATATTCTGGCTTATAGTTAATAATATTTTCATACATGGAAATGGGAGCAGGGTCGAGGGCTGATTCCACCCGACCTAGTTTACCAACGGTAAGTTCCACTTCAGGGATATTTGTTAGTAACATATCTAACTGGCCAACTACTTTCCGGTTAAATTCAATGCCAGAGTGCGGCATAGAGGTTGGCATGAGCAAAAAGCTACCTTCATCTAACGAAGGCATAAATTCTTTTCCAATTCCAGGGAATGTATGCGCTATTCCTGACCAAACAGAAGTAGTCCGGATATTCCAGCCGATTTTATCAGTTCCATTTGCTATAAAACCGAAAATAGTAGTGAATCCCATCCATATATTCATAGCAAACAGTATCAAAATTGCAGGAATCAATAAAAATTTTGCTTTGTTGTTCAAACACCAACTTAAAATTCGTTTATATGAAAATTGAAGTAAACTAAATGCCCCTAGAATAAAACCCACCAATAGTGCAACAAAAATAAAGTTGAGAAGCACACTTTTACCAGCACCGAGAGGTAACCAATATTTTGCCAGGAGCCAAACAACACCTATAACCACTAAAACCAATTCAATATTTTCCAAAGCCGAGTGGAAAAAAGGTTTCTTAAACAGTTTTTTATCAGAGATTAGTGGTTTAATAAAAGGGATACTGCCAAATAAGATCAGCAACATACCAGCCCAGGCAACACTGACGAATAACCCAATAATACCAGCTATAATAAGTAAGATATTTACCCATTTATTGTGACGGGGATTTTTTATTTTAAACCCGAAAAACCAGTGAGCCAAGGTAGGCAAAATGATTAGAGAAACTATCAGCGCAGCTATCAAAGCAAAGGTTTTGGTAAAAGCCAGAGGCCCAAATAATTTACCCTCGGCTGCCTGCATGGTAAAAACAGGGATAAAACTTACGATAGTTGTCGAAACGGCAGTAAGAATAGCCGAGCTAACTTCTGCTGAGCCATTGTAAATAGTTGTTATAAGCTTTTGCCCAGGTGGAGCTTCATCAATATGTTTTACAATATTTTCAGAGAGAATTATACCCAAATCGACCATTGTACCAATGGCAATAGCAATACCGGAAAGAGCTACGATATTAGCATCAACACCAAAATACCGCATGGCTATAAAAACCATAAGCACGGCTATTGGCAATAAACTTGATATTAGAAATGAGGCTCTCAGGTTATAAATCATCACAATTATAACCAGAATAGTAATGAGAATCTGAAGCGACAAAGCTTCTTCCAATGTGCCAAGTGTTTCATAAATCAATTCCGAACGGTCGTAAAAAGGAACAATGGTTAGTTGGCTTTCTACACCATTTGGCAACGTTTTTTTTGGCAATCCGGGTGAAATTTCATCAATCTTTTCTTTCACATTATTTATAACCTGCAAAGGGTTAGCCCCATACCGTGCCACAACAACTCCGCCAACCACTTCAGCACCATCTTTGTCGAGAGCTCCCCTTCGTGAAGCCGGGCCGAGTGTAACCAGGCCTATATCCTTAATTCGAATAGGAGTGTTATCCTGCATGGCCACTACGGCTTTTTCAATATCTTCTGTTTTTTTCACATAACCTAAACCACGCACAAGATATTCTGCTTGATTTATCTCTATTGTTTTAGCTCCAATATCACGGTTTGATTTTTGAACAGCCTGCATTACTTTATGCAGAGGAATATTGTAGGCACTTAAAGCGTCGGGGTTTACATCTATCTGGTATTCCTGCACATACCCTCCAATTGAGGCTACCTCTGAAACACCTTCTGTTGCATTTAATCCGTATTTTACGTAAAAATCTTGAACAGTGCGGATCTCATGTAAATCCCATCCCCCGGTCGGGTTTCCTTCCTTATCGCGTCCCTCAATAGTGTACCAGTAAACTTGTCCCAAAGCTGTTGCATCGGGACCTAAGGTGGGTTGAACATCATCGGGTAATAGTCCGGAAGGAAGAGAGCTTAACTTTTCCAATATCCTGGAGCGCGACCAGTAAAATTCTATATCTTCATTAAAAATAATATAGATACTTGAAAAACCAAAAATTGAGGAACTACGAATTGTTTTAACTCCGGGAATACCTAAAAGATATGTTGTTAAGGGATACGAAATCTGGTCTTCAATATCTTGTGGCGACCTTCCACTCCAAGGGGTGAAAACTATCTGCTGATTTTCGCCAATATCTGGTATGGCATCAACAGGAACAGGATCAGATGGCAAACCACCTAATTGCCAGCCAAAAGGAGCGGTAACAATACCCCATGCTATTAATCCTGTGAGAACAAGTATGGTTACCAACTTGTTTTCTAAAAAGTACTTTATGATTTTATTGAGCATAATAAAAGGATCTTTATAAGAAGATTATTATTTGAAAATATGCATAAACACACTGCGAATGGCAGTACGAAATCAATAATTCATATTAAATCAAATCAAAAAGGTTTGAAAAAGAACCTGAATGTCCTTTTCAAGCGGTGGAGAAATGTGTTGAGTATAAAACTGATGTATTGACTTTGGAAGTATGTCTATATTCAGGTTAGTAAATATAAAAGATATAGAAAACTCAACATTAAAATATTGATGAGCCGCATTTTTAACAAATTCATTTGTAGACTGAAGGGTTTGATATTCGTTTTCGCAGCAAGGAACCTTGTTAAAATGAGTCTTTTTATTATCGTTATTTAGTGGAATATTGAATGATTCTTCCATATCCATCATGCCACAACCCAGATGCGTTTCACCAAATAAAATCTTTGTTTCCACAGCTTCACCACTGCAAAAGTGTGTTCCAATTGTCAGGTACATATGGCTTGACAAAAGGATAAAAGATAATAATATGGAAAAACCTTTTTTCATCATATACTTAAACGCAATAGCAGGCAAAATGTTTTGATTCAATAAGATAATTATTACATAAATTAAACAACTAATTTTATTTGAGGGTAATAGGTTTATGAAAGTGCTCCGATTTTTTTGCAGCAATTAATGAATTTCCTGTTTCTTAAAAATAGAAAATCATAGCTTTCATAAATGTGATTTCGATGGTAAAAATTACACCTAACGATCTTTGCATTCGAAAGGGTTGGGTTTTATGCCCAGCATTTACACAATTAATTATAAAGATTAAAGGTAATTAAAAATAGCAAAAAAATGTTGAACTTTTCTCACTCCATAAAGGAGTTTACCCTCATTTTTTCTGATTCAATGTTACAAATTGTGTCCTATAATTAATCCTTTCGAATATGTAGAAGGGTTTCAGTAAAATTTTTAAAAGCATTTTTTAAACAGAGAAAAGCATTTTTGTTATTTACCTATAAAAAGTAAATTTACTGATTAAAATATTACCTTTAATTTGATAAAAATGGACATAAATGAACTAAACCAATCAAGAAGTGATTTAAATAAGTTAATGTCTCAAAACGATGACTTTTTTAAACTCTTTGGTGGACTCGATGATAAAGTATACTCGGATGGTGCAATACCAAAAAAATATAAAGAATTAACAGGATTGTCAATTTCAATATTAACAAGATGTGAAGAGTGTATTTTATATCACATACAGGGTTGTATTTCAGAAAAAGCTAATGATAAAGAAATAATTGATGCTATAAAGATGGGTGTAATAGGAGGCGGTTCGATTACTTATCCATCAGCTCGCTTTGCTTTTAATGTTTTAAAAGAATTAAATATAGTACAATAAAACTATACGATTTATTTAATACTTGATACAGATTATTTGTTTAATCAGTAGGTGGGCAAATAAATGTTTTTTTCTGTTATTACAACTAAACTATTCTTGAAAAAACACTATCAGTCTTCGGTTAAGTTTTGCACATATCTTGATAAAACTATTGGTATTGCTCAGTGTTTCTGAGCAGCTGTTAACCAAGTTTATAAATAGTAAAAAGTTTGAGAACCAATTCAGCTAGCGTTTTTTTGATGCTTCTTAGGTAATGTCCTTTCTACAATTTGTCTTTATACAAATTTATTGTACTTCAAATCTCTTTAATGAAGTAAAGTTTATTGTTTTCGACGAGGTAAAACAGGGGCGCAATTTGAATTTTGGGATATCTAAGACGGAGTCGCCTGGTTTCACTTAAAATAAAGTCTGTTTCATTTCTAATTTCATACATTGGAGCAAAATACATGAAATGGTCTTCTGCATTTTCTTTTTCCCATCCTGCAAATTCAATAAGTCCACTTATAAATTCGTTTTTTCGTGAGATGATATTTACCATACCACAATTGTTGTGTCCTATTAGGGCGATGTATTTTACTTTTCCGACAGCAATAGCATAGGATACTTTAAATTCGCTAAATTTTAAATTTGCCCCACCTGAACGAATAATAAAAGCGAAATTGTCAGGCATGTTTAAATGTTTTCGATTGTCCATACACATTCCAACTAAAAGTTGTGCATTAACATAAGAGTCAAATGGTCGACTCAAATTATGGTATTCGAAAAGTTGTCCGATAGGAGTGTTTTGGTATACTTGAGGAATATCATCTTTCGAATTTATTGGTATTAGTTTATCCATTCTGTTTGTCCTTTTGGGTTTTTACTAACTTATTCTGTATAATAAAAGCACAGGTTTTATGCTTCCACGATTAATAAACATAAAATTTGTAAAAAAGTTTGAGAACCAATTCAGTACGTGTTAGTTTGATGTTACGCTAGCTTGCGTTAATTATTCAATAATTTCTTTTCTAAGTTTTTCAATTATTATTGAACTAACCCAATAGATGTCGCTCTTTTCATTTAGATCATTATATCTGCTAAAGAATATAAATTTCTCATCTGGAGACAATGACGGGCAAGTTTCGCCATATTCTGAAGTATTAATTAGTTCTCCTAGTTTTATTGGTTTTGCCCATTTATTTTCTTTGTTTTTAAATGCAACGTAAATATCTCCTTTGAAATTAAAAAGAATAAAACTTTCATCTTTTGAAACAGATGGATGAATACCAAATGGAATACCTGCATTCTCGGTTACCTTATATTGATTATCTTCAAATTGCGATTTGTAAATCTTAAAAACACGTAGATTTGAGTAATACATTGTATTTGTATTTGTAAATGTTGCCCAAAACACGCGAGTATCATTAACAGGCGAATCTAAAAGCATTGGAGCCGACCATCCTCCTTTTTCTTTTGAAGAATGCCAAAGACGAGTTGTATCGTTTACAATTGATGAAAAATAAAGTTTTTTCCCATCAGGTGTATAAAATGCTTCAAACTCCCAACTATTATTGCCTCTCAAATTGGCTACTTCCGGGGTTGACCAGGTCCCATCAGTAAGTTTTCTCATAACCATAAGTCCTTCGCCGGGTTCTTCTGCTGTGAAAAATATTTCATCGTAATTTGGTGAGATAGCCAAACCATATTCATATCTGTCCGAAATAGATATTATTCCTTTAGCAAAAATCCTTGGAATTGAATCAGGAAAATCTTCAAAAATAGTTCTACTTATGTTTAACTCATTATTCTGAGTATAACCCACAAAAGTGAGTACTAGGCTTAAAAAAATGAAATTGATTATAATTTTCATGGTTTCATATTTATTTGTTAAACTTTTTGTTGCCAATTGATGCAAGCTATTGGTCTCGGAATGTGAAAAGTGTGGGTTTTCTACCTCCACCTTTAACAAGTTTAAAAATAGTAAAAAAGTTTGAAAACCTGGTAATGATAATTTCGACTGAGGTAGAACCTCAGTCGGACTGGGAATACTAATTCAAAAATGGTTATCTTGTTCCTCTTGAAGCATTAGCTCCATGAATATTTCCACCGCCCCAATTAAGCCCTGATTTTCTTTTCCGAAATGGTGAATTATTCATACTCCAACCTTTGATTTCTGATTTGCCAGAGGATATAGAATTGTGCTTGGAAGCTTTATCTGAATTGGATTTTATTATACTTTTGATTTTTTTAGTATGCTTATATTTTTCAATTACCGATAAAGGGATGAATATTAGTATTATCAATGCTAAACCAGAAATAAAAAACACAGCATTATAATTAAAATCGGTAATTATCCCAATTAAACCAATCATAAGTAATAATCCACCTAAAATTCCAGAAATGTAAATTAGTCTTTTCATATTATTATGTGTTTTTTAATGCATTACTAAAGCTAATTATTACAAATATAATAAAATAGGTTTATTAATATTTATTTGATATTATTAACCAATAATACTTTCAAACTAAAGCTCTTTTGCGAATCAAATGTGCTTTAGTATAACACAAATGCACCTGAAAGTTGCAAAACGTGCGTAGGCAAAAAATATTTTCTATATCATACTTATCGAGCCGATCTTGAAAATATACTATTAAACTGCTAAGAACAGATTCGTTTTAATTATCAAACGGATAATAAAAACTTTCGAGTTTAGGGCTAGACAAAACAAAATGAAGTTTTGCTTTCTATTTTTTTCGCGCATTATTTGTAGCTGTTACTGCATAAATCACATGTAGGATTTCTTCCTTCACCTTTAACAAGTTAAAAAAAGTAAAAAAATTGAATAACATGGTAGTGATAATTTGACTGGGTAGAACCTCTGCAGGACAGGGGGTAAAACCTCATCCGGGGTCTGGGATTATAAAATATATTGTATTTCTTATAACTGGCTTTATCCTTGTGTCTTAAAATAAAACTCTACACTAAAAAAATAAAAATATATTAAAGATAAATCAGATTTACATCGAACTCATGTTATTTCAGTAATCTTCTATATTTATTAAAGCGTGACAAATGAGAATACAAAATGAATTCAAAAGAATCAATCCAATAAATGAATCGCTCCTTATATTCAATATCTAAATAAGAATTTTCTAGAATAGCTCTAATTTCTGGTATTTTGATATATATCTGATAAACTGATTCCTGATTTTTTTTATCATAAAATAAATCCGAAAGTACTCCTTGAAAACGATAGCAGTATTCGTCGAATGACTCACCTTTGTTTTTCCAATATTCGGGATACAGTATAGCAAAAATTTTAAAATCATAAGGGAGTAAATACCCTGCTCCTTTTTCTGACTTTAAAATTTTTAGATTGGATCCCAGCCACCCCGTGCTATCAAAATATTCCAGTTCCCAGTCGTAATTTGTTATAAAATAATTAATAAGTATTGTATTTTTAATAGAGGATTCATCAAGCAAATGAATGTTTTTTTTATTCAAAACTAAATTGCATCTGTTGGCAACATTTTCGTCGGGTTCGAGAACAAAAGCAAAATTTTCAGTTAAAATACTGTCATTTATATTTATATATTTTATTTTACATAAACTTACTGATCGTGTAATTGTACCCAATGTTTCAAGAATGGAGTACAAATAGTATTCACCCAAAAGCTTATTTTTGTATTCCGATTCAGTAGCTTTAAATATCCACTGTTTACTATTCTTTTCACCACAATGTGTTATAATTGAAATTTCATCATTAATTCCATTAAATATGGTTGAGTATACAGGTTTGTCAAATTTTATTTCTAAAGGTTTATACATACAAAAGGCAAATCTTGTTCTTCCCCTTGCTTTAATACTAATTGGTAATTCAACTTTTTTCTGATTAACTGTATAACAAAGAGTTCCGGGGATCCTTGATTGTTCATCTTTTTCTGTACTAAAAATCCTTTCAAAATCTGTTTTTATTTCAAATTCAAGAACAGAATCCACAGGCAGGTTAAATAGAGGAATATTAGGTTTGTCACAGATATAAATTGAATATGTATTACTTGTTTCAATGTAATCTTTAAACTGAACCAAGCAATTCGTTTGAGCTATTATTGAGGTTTTAATGGCACAAAAAAATAAAAAAACAATCAATTCTTTCTTAAGCATAAACTATTTGTATCGTAAGCAACAAAACATTCACTTTTAAGATATTCGAAAAAGGATAAAATAGTTGTATTTATCCACTTCTAAGCAAGTTTAAATATAGTAAAATTGTTTGAAAACCTGGTAATGATAGTTTTGGCTGCGTTGGAACCTCAGCCGGACTGGGAGTTAATTAAATATCCAACAAGCACCATCATATACTTCAGTTTCACCATTAATTAAATCAATTGATCCGAAAATACATGAATTATCTTCATTTTCATACTCGCCATTTGCTTCTAAAATTAGATTTCCCGTGTTTTCATCTAAATAAATTCTTCGTATGCATAAAGTATTAACTTTGGCAATATCAATCAAATTATTTAATGCATCTTCAATTGTAGGAAATAATAAATTTTCTTTGGAAATTGTTATAATATTGTCAGAATGATTTCCTTTATCTAACAATGTTTTAATCTGATCCTTTATCAAATACACATCTCTTGGTATTTCAGTAGTGTAATGATTATTATCTTGATTTATTTTAATTATAAATTGATCTTCGTTGTATGCAATCCCCCAATCCATTTCAAATTTGTATCCAACTCTAAATGAAACACCTTGAGCCCATTCATATATATAAGAATTACCTATTATAATGTGATTATCAAAAAAGCTTTTATTAATACTATTTCTTTCAATAAACAGTTCTTCCCAAATTTTTAAATACTCCATGCATAAGTCAGTCGTACAAATTGAATTCATTCTGTAAGAATCAAGATAATCGTAATAACCGTTTTGAATGCAAGTGACTTTTCTAACTATTTTATCATTTTCAGAATTCTCACATGACTCAGTAACTGCAATAAGTGCTAACAATATCAACAGATTTGTATATTTCATATCTTTATATCTTAAAAAATTCTCAATTCTGCATTAATTCTCCAATGGTTGCAGCTTTGTAGCGTGCGAGTTTACTCGCGTTCTCGTGAAAAAAGGTTCGCCGCGTTTCGTTGTCCTTATTAACAAGTTTAAAAATAGTAAAAAAATCTGAGAGTATGCTAGAGTATAAATTCTTCCTGTGCCATTTTTCCAAAAAATTATTAGTACACAAATAAATGCATGCTATTTAATAATTCTATTAAAATCGCTCTGCTACAAAATATAACATGCTGGCCTTTTGTAACTGCAAGGACTACACATCTGCCTGTTGCAAACAGGTCCTCGCTAGCTGGGCTGATTACAAATTTTTTTACAAGCTTTTGGTTTTGTTTTATGTTAGTATAAGCATTCCAATGTATTTGTAAATTAATATTGTTTTGTTTGATGATTTCATAAAAGAGCTATACATTTGTATAACCAAAAAAGGGATATTTTTTAAGATCATAATAATTATAAAAACAATTGCTGTTATATTACTAAATAAGATAAGTAACATAAATAGAATATACAAAAACGTTAGTTTTAATTTTGAAAGTGCGAAATTGTAAACAGTATCATAATTAAACAAGTTATTGATTAAATAACAAAATATCTATGAGAAATATCGTATTTTTAATTTTAGCGCTGTTCTTAATCTTAGGATGTAAGGAAGAAAACAGTTCCGTGGTTTATAATTTATCATATACCTGTTCTAAAAGTAATTCAAAGTTATCAATATCTAATCAGAAAAACTATGCGATTGTTGATGATGAACTCTACACTCAATTTGGAGATTATATTATTAGTATTACACCAACAAATTTTATTGTTAAGTTTGACATGATTAGATATTATCAAAATGAAGATAAAAGATTGCCAACTTTTTTAACCTTAATACTTGGCGATGCTTTTGATAATGATAACCCACTTCTTTATGCCGATTTTTCGAATAATACAACAATTTCTGTCACTCCAGGTTTATGTGGAGAAGTTAATAATGACGGAACATTTTCAGATAAACAATTAACTTTTAATATTTTACATATTACCCTTGCAAAATTCTATCAAGAAGTGGAATTACCCATTGAATATTCAAATGTAGATTTGAATCAATTCAAAGAATATCAGATCAATACAAAATACCCGTATGATTTTGGAAAGGTAGGAAATATTATTTATTCCGACTTTTTTCCATTTCTTTCGAAGATATTTAATCTTGATAACCCAGGAATTCCAAGTGACTTTTATTTTGGAAATACTGATTCAACTGCAATTTATCTTTTTGAGACGCCCCAAGTGCCTCCAGGCCTAGAACAGGTTGAAGCTCTTGATGCCCTTAAATCATATTTTGTATGGAGCCACAAATACACCGAATGGACACTTTTTGCTCCATCAGAAGGAGAAAGAAGAACAATTAATTCAACGATTGGCTTTGATACTCAAAATCTAATTCAAATTTATGCTGGCGAAGACAATATTCCTTATACAAGTGATGATATTCTTGTTTATGCCCCAAGATATTGGGAAAGGATTTATGTAAACGTAGCCACTAATTAACTTTTTTTAAACTAAACCTAACAACAAGTTAATTTCATTTGGTCTGATCGTGTTTTGGCAAGTAAATACCTTAAATAAGTTTAAAACGAGGGATAACAAACCAGATTCAAGCTTCCAAAAGTAACCATCTTGAAAAAAGTTAAAGACAAAATAAAATGAAGTTACTTGAAATTTTTCAGCGCCTTATTTGTAAAGGTCTCGATATTGAAAAAGAGTGGTTTTTCTGCCTTACCTTTAATAAGTTTAAATAGATTAAAAAAGTTCGATAACCTGGTAATGATAATTTTGACTGAGGTAGAACCTCAGCCGGACTGGGGCAAAAAGAAAGTCTTTTGCACTAAATTTCAACATAAAAATACTTTTGTAGAGGAGTAAAAATGATTAAACTTTACTACAAATCAAATTATTAATGCATTAGATGCATTAACCCATTAAATTTTCTATTACTTTTTTAGGTGATTTATTTTTCTTAACTTGTTAAAGTTTTAACAGCAATGCCATATGCAGTTACCAACACCTCCCACAGACAATTTATACAAATTTATTGCAGTATTTGGATTAATAATTGCAGTCTTTAGTTCTTTTCAAATGATAAATCAAGTAAATTACTTACTTAAAAAAGAAGATGCCATTAAACTTGAGGAAGAGCTATTGAAATTGAAAACTTTTCGTGATTCAACTATTGAAACAAGAATCAGTCCAGATAAGAATATTAGATATAAAGAGGATTCTATTAGAGCTGAATTTGAAAAAGTAGCTTTTAGTAAGGAACTTAAAATAAAAGCTAAGTGGTTTATGCCTATTTTAGGATTGAGTACTACTGTTGGAATTTCTGCCATGATATTTGGATTTATATTATGGTATAGAAAAACTCAACGATATCAAGACAAAATCTTAATAAATGATGCAGAAAGGTCATTAATTGAAAAAAAACAATTTAAGGATAAAATACAGTTTGAACAAGAAATTGTATTCTATAAAAAGCTTTGGAAAGACTTAACTAATATTAAACATAATTTATTCTATATAATTAATACACAAGAAAAATATGAAAATGAAGATAATCCTGAAAAAAAGAAGATATATTACAATAAAGTAAGAGAAAAAATTAAGGAGAGTATAATTCCAATGAATGATCTGTTATATTTCATAGGAGAAAACGAATTATTCTATCCTCTGATTTTTAAGAAGAAATTTAAAGAAATTAGAAAAATTTTTAGTGATACAATAAAGGATGTTGAACTTATAAGCAGATTATCAAAAGATTATATACTTGATGATGAATTTGCTGATTTAAAAGGAAATTTAGAAAAAATTGAAAAATCAATGAATGAACTGTTGATTGATATTAAAAGTAATATAAATGAATATGGGAGTATAGATATTAATGAAATTTTTAGTAATAAGATTGACTTAAATAATAAAGTAAGACAATAAGTAAAATTTAATTCTATTTGTGCTATGCACAAAAGCATGGTTGGAAAAACTAAAACAATTTTCCAACATACTTACTAAAACTATCATCTTCTCGGATTGTCAAACTGTTTAAAAACTAAATAAGTACGAATTAAATTTCAGGTGATTACTTAACTATCAATTAGTAAGAAGTGTCAAATAGTAAAAAAAATGAATTTTTCTTCAGTTTAAAATGATATTGAATTCTCTTGAATTTTTAATTGTACAGCTTGTTTATAACGGTCTCGTCATAGGAAAAATGCGAGTTTTCTGCTGCCACCGTTTATAAGTTTAAAAATAGTAAAAAAGGTGGGCAACCAAGTATTGATAATTTTGACTGAGGTAGAACCTCAGCCGGACTAGGATCGTCCAGCGTTCCAATCAGCCGTTGTAAAGTTTAAAGATAATTAAAAATGTCAAAAAAACCACCAAAACCCCGCATGTTTTGAAATGCCGTGTTATGCGCATGTGCTTTACTACTAAAATTATTTATTAAAGTCCTTTAATAAGTTGCATATCACCCTGAATTTCTTTCCACGTCATTGCTTTCGGCAATCCCTGATTGTCTACAAACAACTTATAATTCCATAAGAAAACAGGTATAAGAGAACTTGCGAATATCAGTATCATTCCAAAACAGCCCCAAACGGAATTCCATGGATTTAAAATAAACGACCAAATAAGTGCGCCTCCGATTAACAATAATTCATAAAATAAAGAAAATAAAAAGACATTACGTCTCTGTTTAGTTTTATCCTTTGAAGGCAAAGCATCAAACGAGCATTTTAAAAAGCCTATCATTCCATAACTATAAAATGCTTCAGTTCTCATATGTATCCGTTTATTGTTAAGTAAGAAAAAAAAAGGGCTAATTGAAAATTTAGATGAAGCAAAATCTTTTTCTTTTTCCATAAAGTATAATGCATGAATTCGTGCTTCAAAATCTTCGTCTAAAATAAATTGCGCTACATCATAATTACTTTTTAAGTCATCAGGATTAGTTCCTGCATTTCTTTGTATAATTTCTTTTAATGAGTCTGAATCAAGTTTATACATCCATTCAGATAGTTTTCTAATCCAACTATAGTTAGAGGATTCAAGTGTTTCAATGAATAATTTGCTAAATTTCTCTCTTCGCCAATTATATTTTATTGAAAGGCATAAAATATTATCTCGGAAAGTTGCAAATTTTGCATTTTGAATCCTTGTAATAATTTGAACGATTATAATAGAAATCAAAATTAAAAACGGAAACCACTTTGCAAAAATAATCTTGTCAAATTTACTCCCACTGATATAGTCTGATAACACAGGAATCCATTTTGGAAAATCAAATGAAAAATTAAAATAAAATATAGCTAGGGCAAGAATAGAAAGTAAATGTGGTGTATTCCTTGTAATTTTACTAAATGGCAAAAATTGCTTTGCACTAATTTTGGGTAATGTCTCAGATATTTTTTCAATTATAATTTTTTCTTGTTTTTCCTCGCTTATATCTGAAATCATAGAATCTAATTCATTCTTCCTACTAGAAATAATAATAGGTTCCTGACTATTAATTAATCTATTACCAAAATGCTTAATAATAATTTTAGCAATGTCTTGAGCTTCTTCAACTGACTCTAATCTAGAGATTACTTGGTATTCAATATTCTCATTATAATTTGGCACAACATATACCCCATATGTTTTATCATCAAAAATCCCTTGATGAATTTTAAGTGAGTATTTAATTTCTTTCATAATCTTATATTTTAAAGATACAATAGATTTTAATCTAGGTCTGAAAAAATCGCCTTATTTGTAACGGTCTCGGCATTTGAAACGTGCGGGTTTTCCGCCCAGCGTTCCAATCCGCCGTTGTAAAGTTTAAAGATAATTAAAAATGTCAAAAAACCACCAAAGCCCCGCATGTTTTGAGATGCCGTGTTAGGTGTATGTAGCCTATTTTCAAAAAGTATTAGTTTCTCAAACAGCGCAGAAAGATTGGCTAGCTCTTTAGGCAAACTGGATAGTGGGTGGACTGAGGCGAGTTTTCCTAATGTGCTGGACAATAGCGGGAAGGCATCCCTTATTTGATTAATAAAAATTTATTCATTTTAATCTCACTATCAGTTTGAATCTTAATAACATACCAACCTGCATTAAATTCTTTTAAATCAAATTTATCTTTAATATTTACTACTTCTTTATAATTTTTTGTTAAAATTATCCTTCCATTTTCAGCAATTATTTCAATTTTTATTTTCTTATTTACACCCATTATTTCAATATTTAAAAAATCATTAGTTGGATTTGGATAGCATTTTATATATCCTGAAGATATTATACCGTTAATTTTTGTTGTTTCATTAATGGTAATTATAATAGTATCAGAGTTTATGCAATTATTTTCATTCATCACTTCTAACCAATATTCAAATACACCTACTCCAATTTTGCTACCTATAATTTCAATATTTTTTGTTATTTCATTTGTACTCCATAAATAGTTTATAAAATCACTGTTTGATGATAATACAATAGTATCATTTTTGCATATTATAGTGTCATATCCTATTTTTACATATGGAATTGGATTAACATTTAAATCTATATTAATAATTGAGTCACAACCTGATTGATTAGATAAAGTCACTGAATAATTACCTGTTTCTTTAAATATTGAACTGCTAATTACAATACTATCGCCCTGACAGATAGTTTCAATTATAGTTGTATCGTTTTTTAAATTCATAATTAATTCAATTGTAAAGGCTGTATCACATTCAAATTCTGATACAATTGTATCATAATATATTCCTGGCTCCTTTATGTAATTATTGTTTATTAAAATACTATCACCCTCGCATACATATAACTTTTTCATGATAGCAATTGTATCATACATTTGTACATTATAGGCAATAATACTATCGCATCCAAAATTTGTATTCAAAGTATCATAATAAATGCCTGAAACATGTCTATATTCACCTCTGATAAAAATACTGTCATTACTACAAATATTAATTTCTTGTTCAATTAAATAATCAGGCATAATACTTAAGGTTGTTATGATTACAATATTTTCACCAGGCGATGAATATTGAAAATCATAATATTTACCTGAATTTTTCTGATAATTTCCTCCTATAAAAATACTATCGCCCTGACAAATAGCTGTATCTATATTAGACAAAATTGCATTATATTTTAAGATTGTATCACCAGCACCCGCTATCCATATAGCATATTTATTTTCTGATTGATTATAATAACCAAAAACAGTTAATAAATCTTGGTTGGTTTTTCCATCAATGGACTCCCATATGTTACCATTATAATGAATAATCGTTCCATTATTACCAACGGCATAAATATTTGTACCATTAACTCCCCATATATCAAATAGATTCTCTTTTGTTGGGCTTTCTTGTAAGGACCAGTTTGAGCCATTGAAATGAAGTATTGTACCCCAGTCTCCAACAACAAAAATATTATCTTCAGTGGAACCCCATATTGAATTAAGAGTTTGCTTTATCGGAATGTCATTTAGCCGACTCCATTCAGTACCATCATAATGTATGATAATACCTTTTTCACCTACTATATAAATATTGTTTGAGTCTATGCCCCAAATATCTTCAAAATCAAGTGGTACATTTGACAATACCATTTCATAATTTGAATAATTATTTTCATCTATAAATTTATATAAACCACCTTTATGAGTTGTAGCCCAAATATTTTTTTTGTCAAAACCATAAACTCCTGAAATAAAAGAATTAGGTATATCATGCACTAACCAATTATTACCATTATAAATATAATATATTCCAGCCCATCCACCCGCAAAAATAAAATCACTATCATATGCCCATGACCCATATGGAGTTTCCACCGATTTTTCAAGTTCCCAATTATTTCCAGCATAATGAACAATGGCATGGTCGGCAAAAATATATGCATCGCTATCAGAAAATGCTATTCCATCGCATGCACCAGAATATCCAAAATTATAAGTTTCTTTGATCCAATTTTCTGACAATAATGCACGATCCTTATAGGGTGGTGAAAACCCTGTTTGATCCTTGCCAATTAATTGACCATACATCCCATTGACTCCTCCATAATTTCTCATATCATTCCATGTAATTAAATATGTACTATCACCATATCCTATTATTGGTTGTGCCTGATGCCAAAAAGATGTAGAAATATTAATACCTCTATCTAATATTTCACCATCTTTTGATAGTCTTGTACCATAAATATCCCATAATCGGGCATTGGCTCCTTGAGATAACTCCATATTCCATACTATCATACTTTCTTCACCTGAAGAAGCAATTTGTGGAGCCCATTCTCCTCGAACATGGTCTGAAATAAATAAAGCAGGACTATCAAGGACAGTTCCATTTATTGAAACTCTTGCAGTGTATAGACTACCAATAGTTTTATTATTATCAGGTCTCCAATCATACCATACGATCACATAATTTAAACCATTGAATGCAATTGTTGTATGTTCTTGATTTTGGGGCTCATCGCATACTATGAATCCATTTGCATCCAAAACAACACCATCTTTTGTAACTCTGGAAGCGTAAATGTCCCAACCATTTGAGGAATTTCTTGAATCGTGCCATGAAACCATAAAATTTGTTCCATTAGAGGCTACAGCAGGGTAATAAGATGTGTTTGTATTTGAAATAACAAATCCATTAGGTTCATCTAAATTAGTTAAAGATGGTGAAATTCTTGTTCCAAATATATTGTTAGAATTAGTACGCCAAACAATAAAATAGTTTTCATTATCAAATGCAATACCTGGCATTCTTAATAATGGATCTGCTCCAGTTGTTAATTTAATACCACCCGGATCAATGACGACTCCATTTTTTGATACTCTTGATCCATATATTTCAGTTGAGATTTCTCTTTGTGCTATCCATACGATTAAAAAGTTTTCACCATCAAATGCTACTGATGGAAAATAGGTCGAATTATTTAATCCAACAGAAATAGAAATGCCATCAGGATCCAAAATTGTTCCAGAAGGTGAAATCCTGGTACCATATATATTACTCCCATTTTGCCATACACATAGGAAATTAGTACCATCAAATGCAATACCTGGTTTACCTTTAACACATTCCCCTGAAGTATTATAAGTTATTGGAAAATTCGGATTCCAATCTGAATAATCAATTTGTCCGTTTAATTGAATTATGAATAAAATATTAAAAGTGACAATTAAACCTAAAAGGGAATAATTATTTTTTGTTTTCATAGTTTCAATTATTTATTCAAAATTACAATAAATATCTCATTAACATAATAATCAAGCGAAAAAAAGCAAATATTAAAAAGCCGAAGGGATGGTCTTGGGATGGGCTTTTTAAGTTTTGCTTTGTGTGTTAGCAAGTATTGTCACCGTGTTAAAGATCTCGGATGTTCTCTTGGGCTAAACACCTAACGGTTTCGGCATAAGAAAAGTGCGGGAATTTCGCCCTTCATAACTATCCGCCGTTAATAATGTTTAAAAATTGTAAAAATGTTTGAGTATTCCTTCACCCCGCATTTTTTTAGAGCCGCTGTTGTATGCGGTTTTTGTCAATCTGTCAAAGCTTAACTGTAAGTTGCAATTGACCACCCAAACCAAGTTCAATAATTTTCTGAAGTGTCGATAAACGAGCTTCTTTAATATTATTTTCAATTTTTGAAATATATGATTTGGTTGTCCCAACTTTTTCAGCAAGTTCTTCTTGTGTCAAACCTCTTTCAAGTCTTGCTTCGTGTATTAATGCACCGATTTTGAAATTTTCATAACCAGTTTCAAGTTTTTCACGTTTTGCACTTCCACGTTTTCCATAGTGTTTGTCCTTGAATTGATCAAGAGTCAAAACATTATCCTTTTTCGTTTTCATATTCTTCCTTTATTTTAAGTGCCTTTTCAATTTCATTTTTTGGTGTCTTCTGAGTCTTCTTATGAAAACCATTTGCCAAGACGATTAATTTTCCTTTGTCAAAAAAACAGAAAATTCGAAATATGTCATTGCCTAATTGGATTCTTATTTCGTAAAGCCCGTCTGTACTTTCAATTTGTTTCAAATACCTTTCAGGTACTTGTTGCAAATCTTCAATTAATTCAAAAGTTCAGATAATCTTATCTTTCACTTTTTGTCGCTGCTTCACAAAGAATGCTTCAAAGTAATCTTTATAAACAACTATGGTTCTATATTTCTGTTTTTTGTCCACGAAGCAAAGATATAAAAAGTTGTCCTAAAGTGCAACTAAGTTTGGGTGTATTTTTTTCAAAAATCGCATACTACGATCCCGTGTTATAAATTGGCCGACAAGAACAACCTTGTTAGTTTTGTGCTAAACATCAATGAAATGCTAAATTGTTTTAGTTTTTTGAAATAGCAAATTGCCCGAAAGGGTAAAAGCAAAAGGCATTGAATCTCAAAGTTGTTTTTATCAAATCGAATAATATTATTCTTATATATTTAATTTTCAATTTATATGATAATTTATTAACTTGCATGCACAGTTACTTGAAATAGAACGTATCGAACATTTGGGAGTTAATTTTTAATATTAGATTTTTTAATTTAATACTTTTGATATGTTGCTAATAAATAAAAAATATCCCCCTTAAAATATCTTGTTATTGTATATGTATAACTAAGCATTATAACCTTATTGATTTATAAATCCTTTCAATTAATTGATATGAAAACAATGATATTTAAGAAAGAGCTTACAAGGGCTATTTTTATCTTTTTAATACCATTATCCGCTGTACTATTTTATTCTTGTGGAAATATGCAAGAAAAACCTTCTGAAGCAGTCGAAGAAAGCGGATCAGGAGACAACTACATACAAGATACAATTATTGAAGAAGAACAAATGGAAGAGCAAATGGAATAACAAAACTAAGCTATACGAAAAACGCAAGTAAATAATTTATGAAAATAGGTGAGTTTTTAAAAAATTGGAAGACAGAAAAAAACATTCCTTATCTAACTCAAATACTTATAGCTTCTATTGTAGGGTTGTGGACTCTTTTTATATTCTTAATTTTCGATATAAAAGAACATAAGATTTCCTTAAAAATACATGAAAATCAAATACTAAAAGACAAGACTGAGTTTGAGATGTCTAAGTTAGAATATGATAAACAATTCATTGAGGTTGAAGATATTAAAAATATAAAAATAGATGTTAAACAATTGGTAACCTTGATCGATTTAGGAGAGGCCAAAAATGGATCAAGAAAATATTATATAAAATATGAATATTTTATAACTAATATAGGGAAAACAAAATGTGAAATAACAAAAACAGTTGTTAATTTTTATCAAAGTAACTTAAGTTTTAGGAGCATAGATAGTAGTATTCTTATTTCTAATTATGACGACAAAAATATGTGGACTCTAAATAAATCAGTTGCATATTGCTATTCATCAAAGTGGAAAAAAGGATTAGCATTTAAACAAGATGATAAGTTAGTTAAATATATTAAAGGTGGAGGTGGAACATCTGTAAATGATTGTGGGGAAACATCTAGCGGATCAATGGAACTTATTGTTGTTGATAAAAAAGATCAGATAGTTGGTTTTCAGCTTAGAATTATTATAAATGATGGCAAATCAGACAAAGACAGATGGCGTTTTCATAAAAATGTAATGCTTAATGATTTATCAGTGCAAAAAAAACTTACTGTTTCCAACAATATTTAGTTTAAGAAATAGCAAATTGTCTGAACCTTAGATTTGCAAAAAGATGTAATTAAATCGATCTTTAAAGAAGTATATAACATTCATAACTAATTGACTTTAAGATTTATTATTTTTAAATTTGGTATACAAATATACTATTAAACTATGGGACGAAAAGTTAATATTGAAATTCGAGTAACCACTTCAGGTGCAGTTCTAAGTTGGGAAGTATTCTTGGAAAATACGAATTCAAGTTCTAAATTAAAAAATTGGATTTATAATTCTACTTCCAAATATTTTTACAAAACTCTTGACGATTTTGAAATTGATGATGAACTAATTGATGTATATGCAGGCTGTGAAGGTAAGTTAGGGGGTTTTATGACCTGCACTGTTTTACTAGACCAAAAGATTCAGGAAAAGAAAGTAATTTGTAAGAACACCGATAAAAATTATGCTCACGAATCATTTTAGATAACTAATAATTATTAATTATGAGAAAAGTAATTATTTTCATTATTCCTTTTTTTATTACATTAAATGTTTCTGCACAGATGTTACTTGAAAATAAAGAAGGAGATAGTCAATTTTTACCATTTATTCAGGCGGATACTGTTGGAATAGGTTTGATAAAATTAAATACTGGAGATCAAAGTATTGGTTTTGATTATTTTAAAGTAATTAGCCCAGATAAAGCTAAATATAAATTTTGGAGTCTAGGTTTTAAGGCTAAACCCACTGAAGGTTATGCAGAAGTTTTTAATAACAACCAATTTACACCTGGAATTACAATAAATGGAGCTTACTCTAAAGTAAAGATATTTGATCCAGAAGAAACAAAACCAGAAAATAACTTTATTGATTGGGGAGCAATTTACTTTAAATATTCTAAAAATAAATATCAATTATTTAATGAGGATACAACATATAATAATCAATTTTATACTAAAGAATTTGACGGCTTGGGTGTTGGAGTTAATTATAACGTTTTGTTAAAAAGCACCTATCAAATTAGTTTAAGTATTGGTTACGAAAGAAAGAACAATTTTTCAGATCTAAAAAAGATTGAAGTTAAGGATATAAAAACCTTTTACGATTCTACAACAAATGTTACTCGAGAAGTTTCTAGTTCAAAAACCGTTCATCAAGGAAATTTTAATGAATTTGATACTTATCCAATTGGTTTATCTTTTACAAAACTTACTTCAGATGACCCAAATATAAAATCGTATCAATTTGGTTATAACCTATATGTAAATACGCAAATAAAGAAATCAGAGAAAGCAATTATTAAAGCTGGATGTATCATTTTTCTTGCAAAAAATAAAAAGGGAATTAGTACTCCATTGTTAGGATTAAATTTACAATTCAATGATTTCTTTGATGCAAAAGATAATAACAATGGATTATTAAATAGGTTATCATTAGGTTTAACAAGTAGTTTCTCTTTTTAAAATAAATATAATTATTTAAAATTTCTATTTGTGCGAAGCACAAAAGCGCATCGGGAAAAACTAAAACAATTTTCTATCATACTTACTAAACCCATCTCGATAAATTCAGTATCAAAGAGCACTAATAAATTAAACTTTCATTGTCAGAAAACAAATTTGCAAAAGCTGTCAGAACGTGAAAAATGACTCTTAAATTTCATGCTTATCAAAAGAACTGAATGATCTATTTTCTGTGGTGGATTCAAGACCTTAACGCAACAAATCTATAATTTTTGATTTGTTGCGTTGAGTTATTGAATTCTGCATTTCGATGTATCGTCCTAAAATAAGTTTACACTTTTTAGGTTAATTATTATTAGTTAAAAATACAGTTTTATTTTCAACCAAGGGCATGCCCTTGGTTGAAAATTTTCTTGACCATTTTCTTAGTTTATAATT